>BNJV01001942.1_pt1 | contig 40930 bp, 62 predicted proteins | sample 8540591 | NCBI WGS metagenome assembly BNJV01 (sample SAMD00202457, study PRJDB9452) | human saliva metagenome | host: Homo sapiens
CGACCGTCTCAGAGTTCATGACCGCGGGCCCCCGGCGTGGAGACAGTGTGGATTCGACAGGGCTGGATATCGCTGGCGTGTGCGAGGCCATCCTGGCCTACGTGGACGAGGACCTGGCCGCTCGCGAGGGATAATGCTTGGCGTGTCGATGGGTGTGCCCCGCAGCGCCTCGCTGCGGGGCACACACATACGGTGGCTAGTAGCTGGGATGTTTTGCCCGGGAGCCTGGCTGAACGGTGGGTTCTGGTCCTGCGGGAGGCGCTGTTCCATATCCCTGGACACCGCCTTGCGTGCCATAGGCGGGCCCCTGGGTACCCTGAGCTCCGTATCCGTAGGCGGGCGGCTGGCCGCCATACCCGTACGCGGATGCCTGGCCGGGTTGGGTTCCTGTAACCGTGAGCGGGTCCCTGAGAGGGCTGCGTGCCATACACCGGTCCCTGACCCGTCGGCGTGCCGTAGCCGTGGGCGCCAGGTGTTCCTGGCATCGCCGGGCCACTGTTGTAGGAGGTATTTCTCGACCAGAGGTTGAAGCCGGTGTAGCGCGATTGCTTCGGGGGGACGGTGCCCTGAGGGTAGCCTGTCACTCCGTACTGCGGGCCGTTGACGCTGGTGTAGTTAGGCATATCGCGGACGTCCTTGCGCGCCTGCCGATAAAAGATGACGTAGATGATGGACGCGGGCAAAAAAATGATCGTGATAATCGCGATCAGAACGAGGGCCTCAAACGTCGTGATCGTCGAACCTGATGAGGTAGCGGTGTTGCTGCGTGTGCGCGTGAGAGAGCTGCTTGCGAAGGCTTCGTGATGTGCTTGCGCGGCCGTCGCGGCGTTCAGCTCAGGCGTGTCGCTGGAGGCAGGCAGTGCTGCGGAGCTCGAGGTGGTCACCCTCGGCGTGTTCGTCAGCGTGTATGCCTGCGCCGCGAGAACCACGAGAGGCAGCGTCGCGCATGCGAGGGTGGCTGCGCAGGCGAAGCCGATGAGAGAGCATGGTGCTTTCCTTCGCGAGCGAGTAAGGTGAGGAGACCGCTCATGTGACCGCCGAACGTTCGTATCGAAGGAGACAATGACGGAATTCCAGCGAATGTGTGTGTTCGTGACAGCGCGGTCGTGGTGCAGTGCCCGCAGGCGCAGCGAAAGCTCGGTATCCTGCCGTAGGAAAGCGTAGCCACCGTTCATGCCCGACGACGGATAGTCGCCCTGCTGGCTGCCGTAGGAGTTGCGCATCTGCCGTGCCAGCCGTTTCCCTTGCCGCATCGGCGGATTCATGGGTGCACCCGCCCGTGGGTACCGAGAACCGCCATCAGACGTTGCGCGTGACTCCGTATTGAGGCCCACTGGGGCCGTTGCTAATGCTGTCGAGTCTGCATCTGGCGGCGACCCCTGGTTAGCCCAGGTAACGGAACAGGTAGTAGCCACCTGCGATCAGGCGAAAAAGGACCAAGGAGATAGCGACGGCAACCGGGTCGTAGACGTCCTTCGTGAACGGAAACGACGGCGTGTCGGTGCGAGGACGGACACGCTTGCACGCGTCGCACGTCCGGTGGTTGCGGTGCCGGCAGGGGAGGTTTTCCGATGCTCCGCAACGACCGCGCTCGCCTCGCACTGTCGACGCCTCCCACGCGCTGGGCAGACGGCGGTGCGACACCCGTGACTGCTAGTGCAAGAGTGCGGCAGATGTCAGGAGGCGGCGGATGGTCGCTGTGGTGTGCTCCTACGGTGCGTTGGTGACGAGATAGCATCATTCTAGCCTGAGGCCCGTCGCCCGACCGGCTGTTCTGCGTGCCGATATGGAGGCAACGCACGAGGGCGGCGGATGCTGCTGTCAGATCAACAGGGGAATGTGTCATGGCGCACGCCCGTCGGGTTGCTTCCTGATCGCGGGGTGCGCTATGGTTCTGCAGGTCGCCACGGCGACGAACTGAATACGGGCTGTGGCGCAGCTGGTAGCGCACTGACTGGGGGTCAGGGGTCGTGGGTTCAAATCCGCCAGCCCGACAAAGAGTCGCGAGGACAGGTTCTGTCTCGCGACTTTCGACTATCATGAGCCTTCGTCGCCCCGGGGCGTCGGAGGGACTTCCGTCCCCACGCATTCGTCGGTCGATCTTTGTAACCAAAAGCGTGATGCGCGTCTGTGGTTGTCTGTTCCCCGGTAAGGCTGGTTTTCGACCAAACTTCCCCCAGGTTTGTGCAGGTCGGGGCGTCCGCTCATCCGGTGTGAGGCGTGCCGATACGTGCCCTCTCAGTGGAGTAAACTGTCAGCACAGGTCGAAGTCATCAACGGGGATGATTTCGACCTACCTCGCCGGTACCAGCCGCCGTTCCCAGACGGAGCGCGAAGCGACGGACCGACACAGGCCCCGGCCTCGTCACGGAGACGAGGCCGGGGCCGAGAGACGAATGAGAAGCGAGAAGAACGATCAGCCGTCGGATTCGCCGCGTCGGCTTCGCGCATCCTCGGGGATGACATCCTCCAGCGTCGCGGAGCCTCCTGCGGGGCCCGAATTCGGTCACGGTCGTCACCTCCGGGCATTCGAATCGAGGATCCGCACAGAGGTGGTCTGCCCCTCTGATCGACGATATTCAGCTGCCCGGCTGCGTCGAGCTCGACAGAACGAGATCATCAACTCCCATGTGCCCGCCTGCTTCAGTTCGCCACGCAGCCGGTCTCGTCACGGTGCGCCAGTTCGAGGTTATCGGCGACTGCCGCCCGTTGGATACGAGGACGTAGTTGACGCGGCCTCGCCCTTTGAACCGTGAGGGGAAACCATATCGCCTCACGCTGCGAAAATGAACTCGCTGAGCGAGAAGATCCCATGCCGCGCAGCTCGGCAAGGAGCTCGACGGGATCGATCTTGTTGTCTTCAGCTTGTGAGGACGTCCTCAGTGAAGCAGCCGTTTTCGATGATCCTGTACGCCTTGCCCATCACGAGGGGAACGCGTCGGCATGAACTTTGACATCGCGTGGTTCAAGCCGGAGATGATCGCGAAGGTCACCAGGAAAACTGACGTATTCCGCGAAAGAAATAGCGTGGTTGTAGATGACACCACCGATGATGCCACCCAGAATAAAGTTGCCGATAAAGTCGATCGGTGTCGATCTGGGTCGTCTGCTGCTTACCCGTGAGGCGCAGGTGGAGGACGATCAAGATGATACCGATCAAGAGCTTTAAAGATCGTCATTTCGAAACCGTGAACATCGAACGTGACGCAACTATATCCGGTGCCCGAGCGAATCAGGACGCCAGTGTGATCAGCTCGTTGGATCCGCGTCGATGGCACCCTGAACGTCGTGGAAGAGCAGATTCGAAAACTCTCGACCTGGACGATCTCAACCTTGGGAACGTCACGTCCAGCTTGAGGGGATCGTCCGCCGAGCGTCTGGAGGAACAGGGTGCCGCACCCGAAAAAGCCGATCATCGACGTTCTTCTCCAACTGGATGTCGGAGATGCGAGAGGCGGCAGATCGTGGCCCGTGCGCGTAAAAATGCCGTGGCGCGTGATGATGCGCTTTCGTCGTGATCGTGTACGTCGAGGTCAGCCACTTAATCCACGGGATGACGAACAGAGGGATCGAGAGGACCAAAACCGACAGCCAGATGGTCGGCAATGCCCAGTAGCGGGCGTTGGCAGGCACATAAAAAGAGCCGACGACGGCCGCGATGAGGAGAATGGCCTCGATGATGATGGCGGGCAGCAGGGTCTTGATGTGCGTGTGCATGTGTCGGACGACGATCTCGTCCTGACTCGAGCAGCTTCTTGAAATAGCCGCTGGCTCCATCATGCCAGATAATCGGGCGGCGAGACGGCGCGGATCCTGCGTCTCGCCGCCGTGGAGCCGCGTCAGCGCGGCCGACGGTGCGTGCGACGATGTCGGTATTGACGATCGATGGCGGACATGAGAGCCAGCATCGTGGTCGGCCCCAGAGCGAAATCCGCGCTGCTTCAACGCGGCGGCGAGCGCGACCGACTCGGAATCTGGGAGGGAACCTCACTCGGCGCACGACGGTCGTGGGTCGGCCTCGAGGCGATAGGACCACGAGGTCCCCAGGTGCGTGGCGGCGCCTCGCCCCTCGTCCTCGCACGAGCGCAGGGCGAGCGTGGCCCGCGTTGAGATCGCGGCCTCGATCTTGCGGCGGTTTCGGATGATTCCGGGATCGCGAGTGAGGCGCTCGACGTCGACCGTGCTGAATGCGGCGACCGCGTCCGGCGAGAAGCCCTCGAACGCCGCGCGGAAGGCCTCGCGTTTGGCCAGGACGGTGCGCCAGGACAGGCCCGCCTGGAATCCTCGAGGGCTGCGGCGCTCGAAGACGCCCGCCTCGTCGTGGACCGCGCATGCCCCACTCCGTGTCGTAGTAGGAGCGCAGGAGCGCGTCGTGAGAGGCCCAGGACGGGCGAACGAGGCCGTCGTCGCACAGCGTGAGCCCGCAGGGGAGGCAACGGGGAGAATCGGTTGAGGAGTCCATAGCCCCATCCTGCGCGCCGACACGAGCAGCGGCAATCGTGACGACGAACCCTGTGGATAACGGCGACGCGCGCGCCACCCCGGTGGATAGGGTGACGCGCGCGCTGTACGCGTGCGTGCGGCGACGCCTAGCGGCGGCGCTTTCCTCGCGCACGCGCACGAAATCTGGATGGGTGTGCCCGCAAAACCGAAGGTCTCGCGCAGGCGGCGCTCGATGAAACGACGGTAGCCAGGATCGAGGAAACCCGTCGTGAAGAGCACGAATCGCGGGGGCTTGCTCGACGCCTGCGTGCCGAAGAGGATGCCGGGGCTGCTTGCCGCCGCGCAGCGGGTGCGGGTGAGCGGCCACGAGTTGGCCGAGGAAGGCGTTGAGCTGGCCCGTCGGGATGCGGGTCTCCCACCCTTCCAGGGCTGTGTCGAGCGCGCGCACAATGCGGTTCGTGTGCCACCCGGTCTTGGCAGCCAGGTTGATGCGCGGCGCCCACTGAACCTGAACGAGCTCACGTTCGAGCTCGTTCTTGATCTCCTTCTGGCGTCCTCATCGACCAGGTCCCACTTGTTCGTCACGACGACGAGGGCCCGGCCGGCGTCGATGACCTGCTGGACGACACGCACGTCCTGCTCGGTCAGGGGAGCGGAACCGTCGATGAGGACCAGGGCGACCTCGGCCTTCTCGATGGCCGCCTGCGTGCGGATCGAGGCGTAGTCGGCGCCGGTCGTGCGGTGCATCTTGCGGCGGATGCCGGCGGTGTCGACGAACCACCAGGAGCGCCCGTCCAACTCGATGAGCTCGTCGACGGGGTCTCGGGTCGTGCCCGCCAATTCGTTGACGACGACGCGCTCGCCGCCGGCCAGGGCGTTGAGCAGGGAGGGACTTACCGACGTTGGGACGCCCGACGAGGTGCCACGCGGCGCGGGCCGCCCGAGGGGAGCGCGGAGGCCACGGCGGACTCGGTCGGCAGAACATCCAGGACGACGTCGAGAGGTCGCCGGTACCGCGCCCGTGGAGGGCGGAAATCGGGTGGGGCTCGCCGGGCCGAGGCTCCACAGGGTAGGCCGCGTCGGCCTCCTGCGTGGGCGAATCCACCTTGTTGGCCGCCAGGATGATCGGCCTTCTTCTTCGAGCGCAGCATCTCCACGATGCGCTCGTCGGATGCCGTCCGCCGACCGTTGCGTCCAGGACGAGGACGACGGCGTCGGCCAGGTCGACGGCGATCTCCGCCTGCTCGGCGACGGAACGATCCAGGCCCCTGACGTCGATCTCCAGCCGCCGGTGTCCACGAGCGTGAAGTCGCGTCCGGCCCACTCCGCAGGGGTAGGAGACGCGGTCGCGCGTGACGCCCGGCGTGTCCTGGACGACGAGCCTCGCGGCGTCCCAGGATTCGGTTGACCAGCGTGGACTTGCCGACGTTGGGCCGGCCGACTGACGGCGAGGACCGGCAGGCCCGCCGCGACGTCACCGGAGTCGTCGAGCTCGACGTCGCCGGAGAGCAGCGCCAAATCCTCCTCGTCCAGGTCGAACTGGTCGAGGTTGGCGCGCATGACGCGGGCGCGGGCCGCGGCGTCATCGTCGGTCAGGTCGATCATCTCGGACGAGGCCGGGGCCAGGTCCGCGGTGTAGGCGTCGGCCGCGTCGTCCCCGGGAGTGGGGTCGCGCCGTGCTGGGTATCGAAGTCATTCACCCGCCCAGTCTACGGTGTGGCGCGCCGCGCGGGTCGGATGGGGACCCCCGTGGCGCGCCAGTTCACAGGTTCGTTGCGCTTACTCGTGGGAGCGCACGTCGCCAGCGAGGACCTCGGCGGCGACGGGCACGTCGTTGTAGCGGTGGTGGATGCCCTGGATCTCCTGGTACCACTCCGCGCCCTTGCCCGTGATGATGACGGTGTCACCGGGGTCGGCCGCCAAGATGGCGCGGCGCACGGCGTCGCGTCGGCACGTCGTGACCTCGGTGACGTCTTCCATGCCGGGGCGCACGGAGGCGATGCCGCGCAGCAGATAGTCACGGATCGACTGGGGATCCTCGGTGCGCGGGTTCTCGTCGGTCACCCACAGGACGTCGGCCTCGCGCGCCGCGATTGCCGCCAGATGCTCACGCTTGGTCGCGTCGCGGTCGCCGTCGGTGCCGAAGACGATGACGACCTTGCCGGGGGTCAGCTCGCGCGTCGAACGCAGCGTCCACTCGAGCGCTTCGGGGGTGTGCGCGTAGTCGACGATCACGAGGGCTGGGCGCCGGGTGGGGTCTGACCTTCCCATGCGGCCAGGAATCTGGGGAGCGTCCTCGATGGAGGCGATGACGTCGGCCAGGTCGATGCCCAGCGTCACGGCGGACACGATCGCCACGGCCGTGTTCTGCACGTTGACCTCACCCAGGATCGGCATCGCGACGCGGTGGCCGACGCCGTCAGGATCCACGAGCGTGAACACCGTGCGGCCGATCGCCTTGTCGGGGGCGACGTCGCGGACCTGCCAGTCGGCGCTCTCGCTGGTCAAAGGCGGACACGGTGGTTACCGGCACGGTTGCCTGGGTGGCCAGGCGGCGGCCCCACTCGTCGTCCACGCACACGACGCCGGCGCGGGAGTGCTCGGGGGTGAAAGAGCAACGCCTTGGCGGCAGTAGTGCTCCATGTCGCCGTAGTGGTCAGGTGATCGTGCTGGAGATTCGTGAAGGCGGCGACGTCGAAGACGATGCCGTCCGCGGTGCAGGGACAGGGCGTGCGCGGACAGCTCGATGACCCCGGCGCCGCAGCCGTGACTGCTCGGTGGCGGCCGGGAATCGGGCGATGACCGGCGCCTCCGCGGTCGTGCGCACCGCCTCAAACGAGATCGGTCCGACGTGCGTCTCGACGGTGCCGCACAGGGACGCCTGGGAAACGCGAAGCGATGGCGGCGCGCATCAGGTACGAGGTCGTCGTCTTGCCGTTCGTTCCGGTCACGGCCATCGTCGTCAGGCGCGTGGCGGGAGAGGAATACACGTTCGCGCACAGGGCGGGGACGACGCCACGCGGATCGGCCACCTGCACGACCGGCGCGCCCAGGCCTCGTTCATGTGCCGCACGCGTCCCTCCTCGTCGGTGAGAATGACGGCGGCGCCCGCCTCGATGGCGGCGTGAGCGAAGCGGATGCCGTGCTGTGTCAGGCCGGGGATCGCCACGAAGATCCAACCGGGCTCGCAATCGTCGGAGGAAACGGTCACGCCCGTGACGCTCACGTCGGAGGCGTCGATCGCGGCGGGGGCACCGTCAACGCCGTAGAACCCTCGATGTCGATGCCCGCGAGGGCGCGCGCGAGCGGGTCGGGTCGATGGACGGGCGAATATCAATCACTGATGTCATGGCACTACTGTAGTTCGTCATCGGTTGCCCGTGTCGCACACGCTATGGACAGTGACACAGTAGGATGGAGACATGCAGATTTTTGACACGCAACGAAGCAACCCATCGCGCTGCCACGCTCGAGGTGTCCTCCATTGACGTCACCGTTGATGTCTCCGGGCGCCGCAGACCCCTCCCCAGGAGACCTTCCCCGTTACGTCGGTCCTGACCCTGACCGCTCGCGAGGAGCGCACCTTCATCGATGTCGCCGGGCAGGTCTGCGCCGTCTTGCTCAACGGCGCGGAGCACCCCTTCGAGGATGAGGAGGATCGCGTCTGGGTATCCGGCCTGCCGGTGGGGAGAGCCTCACGCTCGAGGGTGCGCGCGCTCGCCCGCTACTCGCGCTCCGGCGAGGGCCTCCATCGCTACACCGACCCTGAGGACGGAGAGGTGTACCTGTACACCCAGTTCGAGCCCAACGACGCGCACCGCGCCTGGCCGTGCATCGACCAGCCCGACGTCAAGCCCGAGTGGACCTTCCACGTGATCGCGCCCCCGTCCTGGGTCGTCTTCTCCAACGGCGTCGAGGTCGGCGCAGCGCCAGCCGGAAACGACGCCGTGCGTCACGATTTTTCCGCCACGCCCCCGCTGTCAGCTACATCACCGCGGTCGTGGCGGGACCGTGAGCCGTCATCGACGGGGAACCTGACGGCGGCGCGAGCGACGGCGGACACGTCGAGCTGCCCCTGCGCCCGGCGTGCCGGCGTACCCTCGCGCGCTACCTTGACGCCGACGATGTTGTCGAGGTCACCCGCGCGGGCCTCGACTTCTTCCACGAGCGCTACGGCGTGACCTTCCCGTGGGGCTCCTACGACCAGATCTACGTGCCCGAGTACAACCTCGGCGCCATGGAGAATCCGGCTGCATCACCCTTTAACGAGAGCTGCATCTCCGTTCCACCCCGACGTTCACGGAACGTCAGCGTCGCGCGAACACGACCCTGCACGAGATGTGCCACATGTGGTTCGGCGACCTGGCGACCCGCGTGGTGGGACGACCTGTGCTCAAGGAATCCTTCGCCGAGAACCAGGGCGCCAGCGCGATCGCGTCGGCGACGCAGTACACGAGGTGGGCCAACTTCGCGATGAACCGCAAGATCTGGGCCTACACGCAGGACCAGATGCCCACGACGCACCCCATCGCGGCCGACATCCCCGGACGTGGCCGCCGCCAAGACGAACTTCGACGGCATCACCTACGCCAAGGAGCAGCCGTCCGCAAAGCAGCTCGTCGCGTGGGTGGGTGAGGACGCCTTCTACGACGGAGCGCGCCGCTACTTCGACAAGCACCGCTTCGCTGCGACCTCGCTCGCCGACCTGCTCGAGGCCCTCGAGGGCCGCCTCCATCAGGAGCTCGGCTCCTGGAAGAGTGCGTGGCTCGAAACTTCCGGCCCCTCGACGCTGTCCGCCTCCTGGCGCACCGATTCCGTCGGAGCGATCTTCGACTTCACCCTTCACCAGGGCGCCGGGCGTGCGGCGGGGTGCTGCGCCCCCATCGAGTCACCGTCTCCACGTGGCGGGCCCGCCTCAGGGCGCGCTCGAGCACGCACGTCTTCGACGTTCGCATCGACGGCGAGCGCGCCCATTGATCCCGACGGCGTGCTCGCCCTCCCAGGCGGAGCGGCCTTCGTCGACCTGGTCGTCATCAACGACGACGACCTCACGTATGCGATTTCGCGCCTCGACGAGCGTTCCACCGACGTCGCCCTGGCCTACGTGGGAACGATCGGCGCGCCCATCACCCGCGCGGTTGTCTGGGCGTCGCTGTGGAACGCGGTGCGCGACGGCCTGCTCGATCCCAGGCGCTTCATCGTCGCCGTCCTGAACGCGGTCCCCGCCGAGACTGAGCCCGCTATTCGCGACCGCCTGCTCCTGTTCGTGTCGGAGGCGCTCTCCTCCTTCCTGCCCGGCGCGGCGCGCGCAGAAGCCCACGACCAGTTCCTGGCCACCACCATTCGCCTGGCGAAGGATGCCGACGACGCCGACGCGTGGCGGGCTTACACGCGCGCCTTTATCGCCGAGTTCGCGGCCCGAGGCGGTGACGAATACGAGGCGGCGGTTCGCGCCTTCGCGGCCAGCGACAACCCCCGACATCGCCTGGCGCGCGCGCGCGCGCTGGCAGCCGAGGCCTCGTCGACGAGGACGATTCTGCGTGGCGTGACGCCGACGGTTCGGGTGAGGCCGCCCCGCATGAGCGTCGAGGCACTGGCCTCCATCCCCCGACGAGGCGGCCCGCGCGGGCCTGGGAATCCGTCTGGTCGGACGCGCTGTCCAACGACTACCTGAGCGCGACCCTCGCGGGCCTGCAGTCCTCCACCTGGGAGGCGAGCGCGGCATCGGCGAGGCGGTGGCACGCATGCGCGGCTATTGGGAGTCCCACACGATCGGCATGTCCCTGCGCTACGTCAGCGGCGTTCTCGACCTCGGCGTCGACATCGACCGTGAGGGAAGCGTCGAGGCCAGCGTCTCGCTCCTGCGCTCCTGGCTCGGCTCCAACGAGGGATGCTCCCGCGCAGCTGCGCCGCATCGTCGTCGAACACCTCGACGACTTCGAGCGCCGCGAGCGCGTCCAGCGTCGCTGGCAGGGCGATCAGTGACGAGGCCGGAGGAACGCGGCGGGACCGCGGGGAGACGCTCGAGGCCACCGAGGCCTCGTCCGTGGACCCGCGGCCTCGATGTCGCTGCTCACCTCGCTTCTGGCCCAGCCCCTCGACGCCGGATACGTGCACTACCGGGCGGAGCACGGGCCGCGTCCGGCCTCCCTGTTGGGGCGGGTCGGCGTCTTCGCGGTGGCCGTTGCGCTCGGCTTCGGGGCGGTCGTGGCGACCGCGTCGCTGCGCGCTCCCGCAGGGAGACGTGAAGGCGGATTTGAAGCATCAGGCCTCGACTCGTAGCGACAACGTGGCGGCCCTGGACGCGGAGGTACAGTCGCTGGGGCACGCCATCGAGCAATACTCCGACCCCGCTCACGCCGCCGGGACGGATGGAACGCTGGCCCTCCAGGTCGCGACGACTCCTGCCTCGGGCCCCGGCATCATCGTGACCCTTGCGGATCGGGCGGCCCCCGGCAAGGAGAGCGGTGCCGTGCGTGACCAGGATCTGGCGATGGTCGTCAACGCCCTGTGGGGAGCGGGGGCCGAAGCGATTTCCATCAACGGACAACGGATCGGGCCCGCCACCTTCGTGCGCACCGCCGGCTCGGCCATCCTGGTGAACGTCACCCCTCTCCTCGCCCCTACGAGGTCAGCGCCATTGGCGACTCCGAACGCCCTGTCCGTCGCCCTCGTGCGCGGCAACACGAGGGACTACCCTCTCGGCCGCGCAGTCCGTCACTGGCATGACCGTGTCCACCAAGGTCGTCTCCTCCCTGACCATGGACGCGCTCGCGCCCTCCGTCCCCCAGTACGCGTCGCCCGTTTCCGACCCCACCCACGGAGGCACCTCATGATTGCCGTCATCGGACTCGTCATCGGAATCGTCTTGGGTGTCCTGCTCGACCCAACCGTTCCCGCCTGGCTCACGCCCTTCCTGCCCGTCGCCGTCGTCGCGGGCCTGGACGCGCTCTTCGGCGCGGGGCGCGCGTGGCTCGAGGGGCGCTTCGCGGACCGCGTCTTCGTCACCTCCTTCTTCTGGAACGTCGTGGTGGCGTGCTTGCTCGTCTTCCTGGGCACGCAGCTTGGCGTCGGCTCGGCCATGACGACCGCCGTCGTCGTGGTCCTGGGCATCCGCATCTTCTCAACACCGCATCCATCCGCCGACTCCTGCTGAAGGCCTGATATGAGCGACGACATCATCGACGAGACCGCGACCGCCGACGAGGGCGAGCCACGCCGAGGGGAGCAATCGCGCCCGCAGGAGGGCCGCCCACCGCGAGGAACACGCCGCGCGCGCTCTGGGCGCGCGCCAGAGAGCGTTCTTCGCGCTCCCGCGAAGCCTGCACGTGGTCATGCTCATCATCTTCATGATTCTCGGCTTCGCCCTGGCCACGCAGGTCCGTGCCCAGCGCTCCGACCCCCTCGAAGGGCTCTCGGAGCAGGACCTCGTCACCGTCCTCGATGAGCTGGGCACCCGGGGCAGAACCTGCGCGCGCGGCGCGCCGAGCTGACGAGTGAGCTCGAGGACCTGCAAAGCGCGGCCGACGAGGCGCAAGCGCGCGAACAGGCCTCTGCAAAGGCCGCGCTCCAGGCGCAGATCGCCGCGGGAACCGTGGCCGTCCAGGGGCCTGGGGTGAGCGTCTCGGTTTCTCGACCCGGGGGCCAACCTGGGCCCCACGCAGTTCGTCATGACGCTGGGCGAGGTTGCGCAACGCGAGGGGCCGAGGCCATCGACCTCAACGGCGTGCGGCTCACCACGCGCTCCGCGTTCACAGGCCAGGCGGGGTCCATCGTCGTGGACGGCACGCCCATCGCCTCGCCCCTATACGTGGACCGTCATCGGAGAGTCTCAGACGATCGCGACCGCCCTGGAGATTCAGGCCGGCTCCGCTTCTCAGATGCGCGCCAAGGGCGCCACCGTCACGATCACGCCGACCGATCACGTCACGATTGATTCCCTCGCCAGCCCTCGCCCGCCCCCCTGTACGCGACCTACGAGTAAAAGGCGGCGTCCCTATAATGGTGTTGGAAGCCGCCGTGCCCGCGCCTGGGGCATGGCGAGCGTTTACCTAGCTGAGTCCCGTAACGAGACCTTTTGGAGCGCACCATGTCTGACAACCAGCCTTTTGACCCCACAGCAACGTCGATCTTCGGCCTGGCACCCGTGGCGGATGACGTCGAAGAGGCCCCGGTTGCTCTGTCCGCCCGCGACCGCGAGGCCGTCGAGCGCTCCCCGCCGGCTCCGCCCCTGCTGATCGTCCAGCGCGGTCCGAACACGGGCGCGCGTTTCCTCCTTGACCCCGAGGTGACGAACGCGGGTCGTTCGCCCAAAGCCGACATCTTCCTCGACGACGTGACCGTCTCGCGTAAGCACTGCCAGTTCATCGCCTCCAACGGCGGTCACGTGGTGCGCGATTCGGGCTCCCTGAACGGTACCTACGTGAATCGTGAGCGCGTCGACTCCGTCGAGCTGCACGCCGGCGACGAGGTCCAGATCGGTAAGTACCGCCTGACCTACCAGCCGTCGACCAAGCAGGCCCTCGACGTGTCGGCGTCCGTCGCACGCATCGCGACTCGCACCCCGAGGCGGGGCGACGTCGTGGCCGCACGATGCCGATCACGCTCCCGTGCTCTCCATCAGCCGGGTTGTCGGAGCTCAAGACGAGTTTCCGGCGATCTCGCTGTCGAAGGTGCGCTCACCTGGAGAGCGAAGGCCTCGTGAGCCCCGCGCGCACGGGTGCCGGCTACCGCAGATACTCTGCCGCCGACGTGGAGCGTCTGCGATACGTCCTGTCCGAACAGCGCGATTCTTTCACTCCACTCAGCGTGATTCGCACGCAGCTCGATGCCCTCGACGCCGGACATACACCGACGCGGCGTCGAGTTGCGCAGGTGGTGTCCTCGGAGGGCCAGACGGTGTCGCTGGGCGGCCGCCGAGCGATCCCCGCCGCTGACCTGTCGGATCTGACGGGTGTCGATATGGATACGCTGGAGCGCTATTCGCGTCTCGGCCTGATCACCCCGGATCTGGCGGGATACTTCCCGGCACGCTGCGTGCAGGCGGTATCGACGATCGCGCGCCTCGAGAGTGCGGGCGTGGATGTGCGGGTGTTGCGCGCGGTGCGCCAGGGCGCGGGCGCAGCGCGGATATCATTGACCAGACGGTGTCTTCCCAGAGGACGAGGCCGTGGCGCGGACCGCGAACGGGCGCGTGCGCGAGCGATCGAGCTGGGTGATTTGTTCGCTGAGCTGCATCGGGACATGCTGGCGGTGGCAGTGTCATCGCTCAGTGACGACGGTGCCTAACTCTCATGTTTAACCTGAAGGTTAGACTCGCCGATACGGTCATGACCCGCCCCGCCCGGTGCTCTACCGTAGTCCTGTTCTCATCACATCGACCCCAAGGAGCCCCACAGTGAGCGCAGAAGCCAACGCCGTGAGTCGGCAGGGGCATGCTTTTTGGCGACCCGCTCGAGGGCCTCGAAACCGACGAGGTCGGCTACCGTGGGCCGATCGCGTGCAACGCCGCCGCATCACCTACCGTCAGCTGGACTACTGGGCGCGCACCGGCCTGCTCCAGCCCTCGATTCGCGCGGCTCGCGGCTCAGGTTCCGCAGCGTCTCTACTCCTTCCGGGACATCCTCGTCCTCAAGGTCGTCAAGACTCCTGGATGCGGGCGTGTCCCTCCAGCAGGTGCGCGTCGCCGTCGCCTCGCTGCAGAACAGGGAGTGGATGACCTGGCGTCGATCACCCCTCATGAGCGACGGTGCCTCCGTCTACGAATGCACCTCCACCGACGAGGTGATTGATCTTCTGCAGGGAGGTCAGGGGCGTCTTCGGCATCGCGGTCGGGCGTGTGTGGCGTGAAGTCGAGGGGTCTCTGCGGAGCTGCCGCTCGAGCGCTCGGATCGTACCTTCGTCGACGAGGCTGGCCGAGCGCCGCCGCGCGAAGCGCTCCGCGTCCTAACCCACACACATTGACGCCAAGGCCGTGGGCCTGGCATCCGCCAGGCCCACGGCCTTATCAGTCGAGCAGGGAGTGGACCCCTACTTGCGTCCGAGGGGCAGGACACCGTGTAGGCGGCCTCGACGTCAGTGATCTCCACCGTCACCATGCCGTTCTCGTCGACCATGTACGACTCCTCGATGAGGGCCCGTCCTCCCGTGCGCACGACGGGCACCGACGCGATGTCGACGTTCGATCGACGCAGGGCATGATCGAAGGGGAAGATGACCTCCCCGTAGGGCTGGAGGTCGCCGCGGGGCACCCAGGAGTCGTCGAGGGAAGAGTATTCGACGAAACGGAAGTAGCCGATGTTGTGGGCCGCGCGGTAGCGGCGCTTGATCGTCAGGGTCTCGCCCGGCGCCAGCTCGGTGTTGGGCTCGAGCAGCGTGTCGAAGGAGATGAAGGAACCGGCGTCTCGCTCGCGGAAGACCCGACGCCGCGCGAGCTGCTCGCGCACCGTGTAGGCGGCCTCCCGGGTCGGCGCCGATGGCCAGGCCGATCGCGGTCGAGGCAGCCGTGTGGGGCGAGCGGTGCAGCGGCGCCCGAAGCGGGCGCGCAGGATGCGCGCGACAGGGGCAGCTGGGAGCCGCCGCCGACCACGTAGAGGCCGGCGATGTCTCCGCCGAGCTGGCCGACGCCCGATGCGTCAGGAACCAGGAGGCTCCATGGCCTCGATGGTCGCCTTTCCACCAGCGCGTCGCGGCCTCGTGAAGTCTGCGACCGTGATCGTGGTGGGCTCGCCGTCAGCAGGAACGGTGATGAACTTCGTGGAGGGGAGGGGCCTCCTTGGCCGAGCGAGCGTCCTCGACGAGGCGCTCCCAGGCGGCGTCTCCGAGCAGGCCCGAATCCGTGCCGGCCGCGGCAGCTGGGCGCGTGGCCAGATGACGTCGAAATCGTCGCCGCCGACCAGGTTCAGGCCGCGCGAGCCGAGCACCTCTGTGAAGCGTGCCGGTCGCCGACACGATGGAGGCGTCGAAGGTTCCGCCGCCCAGGTCGTAGACGAGAATGGCGGTGCGCTTCGAGTTCAGGGTGCCCGCATGGCGGTGCGTGTACTCGAAACCCGCTGCGGAGGGTTCGTTGACCATCGCCAGGACGTTCCAGCCGGCGCGGCGGAACGCCTCCAGGGTGAGGAAGCGCTGGGCGGACCACGCGTGCGCGGGGATGCCGACGAGGGCCTCGAGGGGCTCATCGGCGGGCACAGTTGCCACGGACGAGTTCGTGCGCAGCTGGCGGGCGACGTAGCTGAGGAAACCAGTGAGCGCATCAAGGATCGGGATGCTGTGGTTGCCCAGGCGCAGCGTGGAGGTGTCGGTCACCGAGGGGTCGGACAGAAGGCGCTTGAAGGAACGCAGGTGAGGCGCGCCCTCGCGCGCGGCGTCCTCAGCGTCGAAGCCGAACACGAGGCGATCGCCGTCGAGGGCGAGCACCGAGGGGATGAAGTCGACCGTGTCCTCACGGTTGTTGACGAAGGAGACGATGGGATAGTTTCCTCGATCAACAACCAGCGATCGCGGTCGTGGTGGTGCCAAAATCTACTCCAAGTCTCATGACCCCAACACTAGCGCGCATTGTCGGCGCATCCTAGGACGTCTCGCCGGTGCTTCGCACGTTTTTCAGTAAGGTTCGGCGTGTGAGTGTGACGCAGAGCCATGCGATCAGGAAATATGCGAATCCTGCAATGGCGTCCACCACATAGTGGTTGCCCGTTGCGACAATTGTCACGATGGTCAGAGTTGGGTGGAGGGCGAGTGTGAGACGCGCCCACCATGAGCGCCACACGTAGGTCCCGAGCATGACGGCCACCCACACCGACCAGCCCGTGTGCATCGATGGCATGGCCCCGTAGGGATTGGCGAGGTGCCAAAGAGGTGGGAATACGAGGCGGTGTGCTCGGCGACGGAGTCGGCGATGCCAAGCCCCTGGCACGAGCGCGGGGAGCAAGCGGGTAGCTCCAGTAGGTAACGAGCGCGCCAAGCGTCATGACGACGAGCGTCCATCTGGCTCAGGAATAACACTGTGGCGCCTGATCCAAAGCGCCACGAGCGTCAGCCCAGTAAAGAGGAGGAATGTGGTCGCGTACTGCATCGATGCGAGCGAGGCGAGGGTTGGGTGCGCGGCCAGCCATGCGTTTGCAGGGGGCTCAATAAAGAGGCCGACGCGACGTTCGAAAGCGACGATGCTGTGGGCGTGGCTGAATGCGAGCGACTCGCTGGCGCGCCCAAGAACGAAGGACCGAGTAGGCCAGGCAGGCGAGGGTGAGTGTGAGCGCCTCGCGCACGGGGTGTCTGGTGTGTTGCTGTGATGGATGGTCCGTTGTCATGGTCGTAACTGTAGCGCGTGGGTGGGGTGCGCCCGAGGGAGCAAAACGGACATAATGTACATTATCGGATCGGAGGGTGGGGTCGCGAGGCGTGACACGGCGCTCCGCTTGACGTGTCCGATAGAATGGACCCGTTTCTTCACTACGTCCAGGAGGCAGTTATGGCTGACCGCGCACTGCGTGGCATGCAGATCAGAGCCAAGTCCCTCGAGTCCGAGGACGGCGTCAGTTTTTCGCCGACCGTTTCATCGTCCGGTACGCGTGCCCGAACGGACACGAGTTCGAGGTGACGCTCTCCAGCGAGCCACGGCGCCCGCGACCTGGGAATACAGGTGCGGCCAGACCGCCGAGCTCATCGGCGAAACCGAAGAAGACGAGGACAACAAGCCCGTCAAGCCGCAGCGTACCCACTGGGACATGCTGCTCGAGCGTCGCTCCATCGAGGAGCTGGAGATCGTCCTGAGCGAGCAGCTCACCGCCTACCGCGAGGGTCGCCTGCGCCCCGAGGGCTCCTACCGCAAGGGGCTAACCCCTGCGAAACGCCGAACGCGCAGCCTGGGCCAGACGGCTCAGGCCGCCTTTCTGTGACCATCGCGAGTTCCTCGACGAAGATCGACGAGTCGAGCTTCGATTCCCCGCCACTCGCTCATCGAAGGTGATGGGTACCTCGGCGATAATGGCCCCTGAGGATCGTTCGAGCTCCGTCATCTCGACCTGGAAGCCGAAACCGGTGGTCGCCACGCGCTCCAACACGCCCCGGCTCGCAAGGAACGAGGACCGATGAACCCGCAGACCCGCGGTCGCGTCGCGCACGGGGGTCCCGAGGCACAAACGGACATAATAATTGCCCGCCTTCGACAGGGCGACCCGCTTGGCCGACCACCCGTTGATGCGCCCGCCGGCCACCCAACGAGAGCCGATGACGAGGTCGGGCTGGTCGGGTCCTCCCATGCGCGCCAGCAGTTTGGGCAGATCGACCGGACGATGCGATCCGTCCGCGTCCATCTGGAGGATGAACGGATAGTCGTGGGCGATGGCCCACCCCATGCCGTCCACGTAGGCGGTTGCCAGCCCGGACTTCGCGGGGCGGTGCAGGACGAAGAGCCGCTCCTCCCCGCGCGCCGCTCGTCGACCCACTCCCCGTGCCATCGGGCGACGAGTCGTCGACGATGAGGATGTGGGCCGCCGGAAGCTGAGCCCAGACCTCGTCGAGGATCCTCGGCAGCGTCTCCATCTCGTTGTAGGTCGGGATGACGACGAGGGTGTGGTCGCCCTGAGGGGGTGGGGGCAGACGCTGCGCGTTAGTCATGAGTCACATTCTGCCTGTTTTAACGAGTGGTCGCACCTGCTGGGCGCGTCGAGGCGCGCTCGCGAAGAGCCCCGACGAGCCCCACGAGCGCGATGAGGGCGTAGCCCCCATGAAGGCGCTCGGGACAAGCTCTCCCGCCCGCGTGGCGAGCGTGGTCGAGGTGCGCAGGGGAACGTCGGCGACCAGCGTGGCGGCGCTCTGCGTGTCTGTGGAGGCCAGCACGCTCCCGTCGGGCCGGATCACGTAGGGAGCTGCCCGTCGTCGAGGACTGGATGGCGGCGCGCGAATACTCCATCGCGCGCATGCAGCAGCAGCTGCCCTGTTGGGCCGACTCCCTCGAGGCACGGAAATGATAGTTGTTCTGACGGCGTCACGATCAGCTGCCCGCCCAGCGCCACGCCCCGCCCGATGACCGAAGGGTAGGCCGCCTCGAAGCAGATGCCGACGGCCACGGGCACGTCGCGCCCGTCGCGCAGGCGAAGCGTCATGAGGGAGCCTCCTGCCCCGCCTCCATGTCCTTGCTGGCCTGGGCGACCTCGGTGGCGAAAAGATGAAATGACCTCGCGGAAGGGGATGAACTCCCCGAAGGGTACGGGCACGTGCTTGGGTAGCGCGCCTCCTCGTCGACGCCTCGCCCCGGCTCCCACACGGCGAGCCAGTTCTTCACGCGGTCGCGCTCGTTCAGGTTGGTGCAGCCGATGACGATCGGCGCATCCAGGGCCAGCGCCGCCTCGTCCACCATCGCGCCGATCGCGGGAAAGGCCACCGGGTCGCGATCCACCGAGCCCTCGCCCCCACAGTGCGACGTCAATCGGCCGCTCCTGGACGGCGGGGTCTGCGGCGAGCTGGAGTGAGGCTCGCAGGTTGTTTCCCGTCACCTCACCCGGATGACTGTAGGCCTGCGCGCCCGGCAGTGCGATGTCCCCTGAACCACGCCAACGCGCACGGTGCCTGCCTCCGCCTCGTTCGACAGCGGTATCGCCGCCGGGGCAACGACAAGCGCGCACGCGCTCAGCGCCAGGAGCGGCCGAGAGAAGCAGCGCTCAGGGCCGACGGCACCATCGCGCCCGGCGCACGCACGGCGCAGGAGAACGGCGATAAAGACGACGGCGGCCGTAACGAGGCTCGTCCCGCCGACGGGCGCGAGATGCCCGAGTGGGGAATCCACCTGAGGCAGGGCCACCGAGCCCCACGGGAAGCCCGACCACGGCCAGCGCGAGCGCTGCGGCGTCGACCCCCGCCCAGCTGATCGCATGCAGGAGCGCCTGCGCGAGCGGCGAGCGAGCCGCGCGCCACAGGCTCGTCCACCCGGACGAACACGACCCAGGCGCACAGGAACAGCGTCTGCACGAAGGCAAGCACGAACCATGCCGCCCGCGTTCCCACCCCGCCATGGGGATCCAGTCGATGAGCGGCAGCCACATGCTCATGCCGAAGGACAGGGTCACGCCAAGCGCCCTGGGGGCCCGGGCCTCGTCGATGCGGGAGATGAACAGTGCGAGCGCCGGGATCGACATCCACCACCACCCCAGCGGCGGAAAAAGACGAGTACAGAGCCAGCCCGGCCACCGCCCTGATCATGGCGTCCGCGCACGTTTGTGCGATGGACGCGCAGCGCAGTATCTGCGAAGTCCTCACGCTACCCTCCCCGGCACGCTAGATGGTGGACCACGCAACAATACCGCGACCGATGCGGTCCCTGGCGGCCTCGGCCGTTCCCGCGAGATCGCTTGTTGGCGCGGCGGAGGCGATCTCGCCCGAGGCAATCCATCACCTGGCGCATCCACCGCACAAAATCGCCGGCCTGAATCTCGCGCCCGTCAATCGCGGTCGCCAGCGTCGACCCGTGCGCCCACGCGAGCGTCGCGGACATCAGCCCAGCGTCCAGGGACGGTGTGAGCTCGCAGCCGCACTGCTCTCGACGCGGTGCACGCGCGCGAGCGTGCCCACGCACCTCTCCCAGGCCGTGCGCAGGCGGATCCCGACCCCGTGGGGCCAGCTCGTTCGCCTCGTCGTCGCTGCGCGAGTCGTACACCAGGGCCGAGACGATCGACGCCAGCTCCGCCTCGTCCAGGTCGTTCCACGCCCCTCGTTGAGGGACATCGCGACGACGAGGTCGCGCTCGCCGAAGATTCGGCGTGGGCGCTGCCCCTGAGGCCGTCACGCGGTCACCGTCGAGGAATCCCGAGGCGCTCAAGACGGCGCACACGCGGTCGAGTGGGCGGCCACCGAACCGGTCTGAGAGTCGATCGAGTGGCGCAGTTGCTCGATCTCGCGCCCCATACGCGCCCACCGGGCGCCCGCGCAAGCATGCTCTTCGCGGTGGGGGCAGCGGTGCGGGGTGGGCCCGCATGGCGGCGCGCATCTGGCCGATCAGTCCTCCCCGCCGCGTCGGCGGGCAGCTGGTATCGCCCCTTGGCCGCGCCCGAGCGCAGCTCTCCGGCGATGCGTGCGTTCCTTCGTGCGCCGCAGACGAGACCGCCCGAATCGACATGTGCCTGACAACCGCGATGCCGCCGCGACATCCTCCGGGGCGAGCGCGCGCCACGTGGCATCCTCGCCGATGACGGAGGCCTCGACGCGGCCCGAGGCAGCGGTCGCCTTCGCGCCGACGACGCACAAACGAACCTTGCGGCCCCTGGACAGGGCCAGCACGTCACCCGTGCGCACTCCCGCAAGGACGCGGCGCGACTCCTCGCGAGTTTTCGCGCTTGCGGGCGCGCGCCCGCCTTCTCGGCTCGGCTGATGCGCTCGCGCATCGCTGAGATACTCGCCGACGTCACCGCGCGAGCAAGACAGGTCATCGGCGGCCGAGTCCCTGAGGGCCTCAAGCTCGCTCAGGCGCGTCGCCAGCTGGACCACCGCGGAGTCCGCCTGGAACTGCGCGAAGGAAGACTCCAGGACGGAACGGGTCTGGGCACGAGTCGAGCGCGCCAACAGGTTGACGACCATGTTGTAGGGTCGGAGTGAAGGCCGAGATCAGCGGATAAGTGCGCTTGGATGCCAGGGGCGGCAACCTCTCGGGGCCACTCCCCACGGTGAGACGACCGCGTGCCCTCGGTGTCGATGCGCGGCGCCCCGCGCGCCCGGACAGCTGCGTGTACTCCCCGGCCGACAGGGACACATGGGCGGAGCCGTTCCACTTCGTGAGGGACTCGATGACGACGGTACGGGCGGGCATGTTGATGCCCAGGGCCAGCGTCTCGGTCGCATACACCATCTTGACCAGAACCCCTCGGAGAACAGGGTGCTCAACCGTCTCCTTCATGAGCGGCAGCATCCCCGCGTGGTGGGCCGCGATGCCTCGCATGAGGCCGCGCTTCCAGGCGTCGACGCCGAGCACGACGGCGTCCTCGGGGGCGATGAGCGCGATCACCTCGTCGACGTAGCGCTCGATGGCGGCCGCCTCAGATCGAGTCGTCAAGGTGATGCGGGTCAGAAGAACCTGACGCACCGCGTCCTCACAGCCCGCTCGCGAGAAAATGAACGTGATCGCGGGCGGCAGGTGCGCCCGGTCCAGCGAGATTAGGGTCGAGGGCCGCGACTCGCGTGCACGCGCGGCGCCCGGTTCCATGACGCGAACCGCGCCCGCCTCGCATCCCCGAGTCGCCCGTGGCGGCCACCAGCTCAGGGTTGAGTCTGCCCTTGCCGGTCGGCGCGTACAGGTCGAAAATCTCCTCGCCGACGATCGATCGTGCTGGTACAGCGGCACCGGGCGCTTTTCGGAGACGATGATCTCGCAGGAGGAGCGCACCTCGCGGATCCACGCCCCGAACTCCTCGGCATTCGACACGGTCGCCGACAAAGCGATGATGGCGACGTGCGCGGGCAGGTGAATGATGACCTCCTCCCCACGGGGCCGCGCATCTTGTCCGCCAGGTAGTGCACCTCGTCCAGGACGACGACGCCCAGGTCCTCCAGCGGCGCCCCCCCGCGTAGATCATGTTGCGGCACACCTCGGTCGTCATGACGACGATGGGAGCCTAGAGTTGATCGACGTGTCGCCGGTCGCCAGGCCGACGTTGTCAGCCCCCGTACAGCTCGCACAGCTCCAGGTACTTCTGGTTCGACAGCGCCTTGATGGGAGTCGTGTAGAAGGCCCGCATGCCTCGCTGCACAGCCACGTACGCCCCGAACTGGCCGACGATCGTCTTGCCCGCACCCGTCGGGGCCGCGACGAGGACGGACTTTCCCTCCTCGACGGCGTCAGGCGCATCGATCTGGAAGGGATCGGGGTAAAACTCAACCCCTCGACCCAGCGAGCGCGCAGCGACGCGGCGGCGCGCGCGTGCTCCTGTAGGCCGCGTAGCGCTGGGAGGCGCTGCCCTCTCCGACGCGCGTGCGTTCCTCGACCTCGCCAGAGGCGTGCGTGCGGCGCTCGGTGCCCTGCGTCGTTTCGGGCTCACGATTCTTCCTCCCGGCTCCACTCGGTGATGATCGAACGCGCACGCGCGCCCGCCTGGGCGCGGTGGTCGGGCGTCACGGCGCGCAGGTGCGCGGCGACGTCGGTGAGCAGGCTCAGCCCCCTCCTCGTTCCACACGGGCACGCGGATGCGCGTCCCCATCGGGGAGCTCGCGACGACGCTGCCCGCGTACTCGTCGGCGATCCAGCGGGCGGCGGTCCACGTCGAGCGTCGGGTGGGTGCGTCGTCGCGCACCCGGCGCGGCGAGTGCACGCGCGGTCCGCGACGCCGACGTTCGACATCGACGCGAGCGAAAATGTGCGGGCCCTCCGCCTGCGTGCACCATCCGCGCAGCAGCCAGCCGGTCGAGCTCGCCTCCAGCGACCACGGGTCGACGACGCGGTGCGAGGACCGCCCCTGGGCGGACACGTGGTCGAAGACACGCGCTGAGGCGATGCGAGGGGCCTCGCGCAGGGCTTCGGCGACGGCGGACGAGGCCGGCAGCAGGCGAGGGCGTCAGTGGCCCTGGGCCCCCGCCTCCTGAAGCCCACCCAGCGCACTCACGACGAGGGCGGCGTGAGGCAGGTGCGCGGCCACATCCGGTGCCAGGGGTGGGCCGATGGCCGACAGGCCGATCAAGAACGCCTGGGCCTCCACCTCGACAAACGCAGGCGCGCTCGCCCCTCAGCGTCGCGCGCAGCGACACGCTGCTCCTCCTCGAACAGTCCCCAGTCGACCTCGAAGGACTGCCCGGGCAACGAATCACCAACGGAGGCCACGTACTCGATGTCGCGCCTCACCTGGCGGCGCGTGCGGCCAAAGTGCGCGCACACCTCATCCACGTGCACCCCGGATGCTCGGCGATCCACGCGATCATCGAGGACAGGCGCACGATGGCCAGGACACGGTTTTCGAGGCATCGTTTCCTCCCCAGGCCGCAGCCGATCGCAGGCGGTCGAGCATCGCTGCGCGCAGCGTGTCGGGGCCGATGACGACCACGTCGGCTGCCAACGGCAAGAGCCGGGCGATCCACGTGCCGATCTCCCCATCCTCCAGGCTCACAGGCTCCCAGCCCTCACGCGTGCGCACGTTTGCTGCGCGCTCATCCAAAACCTCGTACCCCGCGAGCACGCTCCGCGCGGCACTGCCCCGTCGGATGCGAACAAGCGGCGACACCAGCGAGGACCCGCGGCGCGCGCGCGGGGGCCGAGGGAGGCGTCACCCTCCTCCCCAAGAACTCAACCGCGGGCCTCGCGCAGACACGCGGAACGTGCGCTCCGCGCCCCGATCAGGTCCCAGCCCCACAGGTGCAACGCCCGCCCCTGGACGCTCAAGGCCCACGGCTCCACCGCGCGCTCGGTTGGGTCCCCCGACCCCGGGTACTCGAAGGTGACGACGCGGCGCTCGCGAATAGCGCGCGCGAAGACGTCGCGGCCTCCAGCCCCCGCAGCTCCCAGGCGAATCGCGGGCGCGGATACGTCCTCGTCCGACGCGGCCGCCGCCTTCGCGTCGATCGAATCCGCCACGATATCCTCGCGGTCCCAGGCGCGGGCAGCAAGCGAGGCAGCACCCGGTCCACACTCGTGACCTCAATGTCGGGGGCGAAAGAATCGCGCGCAATCGAATAACGCTCCCCGCGCCCGATGCTTAGGTGCGCCCCGGCCTCGCGCAGGGCGTCCTTGTCGCGCTGAAACTGCGTCTCGAACGCGTCGTCGGCCAGGCCTCGATAGCCGGGAAGAGACGCAACTGCGCCTTGGTGCGTCCCGGCCGCGCACCCAGGAGCTCGACGAACAGCTCAGGACGCGCACGTTGGCGGTAGGGGCGGTGCTCACCCACCCACCCTACGCGACGCGTGCGCGTCCCGTGCGTGCGGCGCACCGTCAGGATTGAGACGAGGCCTCCGCACCGGCGTCGGCGTACTCGTTCGTCACGATGGCGGATGGATCCACGTCCCCTTCGAGGACGCCGATGGAGGACAGGAACGACACCATCGACGACCACGTCGCGGATCCTGAACCCCATCTGCGCGCGTCGTCGCCGAGCCACGAGTGGAACGGTCGCAGCGAGCACCGCATTCGCCGCGCTGAGCGACGTCTCATCGGTGACGTCGTATCCCATTGCGCAGTCGCATCGAGGCGCGACCTGAGTTCTCGGCGATGGCGTTCATCGCGCTGGCTGTTGCCGACACGACCGCACGAGCCTGGCGCGGATGCGCTGCGCCCAGTCGCGCGTCGTATATCGAGGCCGCGACCAGCGGGTAGAACCGTCATCGAGCGGAATCGCGAATATCGAGACCCGACAGGCGCATCTGCACCGCGTCGTTGTTCGTGAAGCCGACGACCGCGTCCACCTGAGCCGGCCGCCAGAGCCCGCCTGCTGGTGTAGCCAATCGACGAAATGGTCGTCGGAGGTCTGCAGGCCGCCAGCTTTGATCGCCGCAGGGTCGCGGTAGCTCGAGCCATACTCGCCGGGGATGCCTATCGTCTTGCCCTTCGGATCTGCGGGGTCACGATCGGAGAATCCGCGGGAACGATAACGGTGCCGGGGTAGGGACGCGTGGCTACGCCGATCGAGACGATGTCGAGGCCCTGCGAGGCGGCCACCGCTGCCCTCGTCGCCCGAGCGATAACGACGTCCTCCTGCCCGGCCAACAGCGCCGTCAGAGAGCCCTCGTCGGAGCCGTGGTGGCGCACCGTCGCCGTCACTCCCGCGTCGTTATACATGCCCTGCGCGTCGGCGACGTACACGGGCGCAAACTGCACGTTCGGAATGTAGGTCAGACCGATGGTGACGTCGCCGGTCGCGGACGAGTCGACTGGCCTGCGTTCCGAACCGGCCACACAACCGGACGGTGCGAGCGGGCGCACGCACCAAGTGCGAGGCCGCGACCAATGGTGGAAGCTTCAGGGATGTCTCCTTCACTGCGTGATGGCGTAACGCTTCGACCGCTCGACCTGGTACACGATGACATGCGGATCGTCGCCATCACGCACGGATCGCGATGATGACGAACATGCCGGCGGTGTCCACGTTGCTTCTCATTTGGTGATACCTGCCCGAGGCGGACCCTCCATGACCATCTCCCCCGACTGCGCCCGTCACCGACGAGAGGCGAAACCGTTGCGCAGACCGCCGAGAATGGCGGGGGCCGCAACGGAATCTCCATGTGCGGGGCCATCGTCCACCCCGTCGCTCCGTCGAGCGCGGCCGCCTCAAAGCAGCTCGCGGTCGATAGACGCAGTCCGACGACGGTGAGACACGAGATCGGGAAAAAAACACCATGAGCGCGCACAGCGACGATCGGCGTGATGCCGTACCCGACCCACAGGACGAGGATGGGGGCGATTGCGATGGCGGGCAACGCCTGGGTTGCCCCAAGGAAGGGTTCCACCGCCGCAGCCAACAGCCGCCAGCGGTAGATCGCATACGCTAACGGCAGCGCGACGACCGTTCGAGCGCACCCAGCGACCGCCTCGCCGCCCGTGACCGCGATCTGCGCGCCAGGTGGTCGGGCGCTGCTGACGCCGCCCCCTTGCGTGCGACAGCGAGCGGATCGGGCAGGCGCCAGGCTTCGATGCCGGTCAGCGTGGTCGACAGCCACCAACCCGCCAGCAACAGGGCGAAGAAGATGATCGGTGCCGCGACGGTGAGCACACCGCGAGGCTTGTTCCGAATTGCCACGACTTACTTTCCGACACCGGGGGTACGCGCAGCACAGCAGACGCACGGATGCGCCTCATGCACTCCTCCCATCCGGACTTTAACCGTCGGTTCCGGAATTTCACCGGCTCAACCGCCCTCGTTCGGTGAGGGCGGGTCGCGGACTATCACCGCCGGTTCGGACTTTCACCGACCCCGGAGTACTCGCTTGCCATTGTGCCACGCGGGGCGTGTGGCTGCGAGAAGAGTTCGCGGTGCACGAACGGGACGAGGCCCGAGCCCCGTCCCGCTCGTGCGCTGCAGTCGCGCTCAGTGAGTGTGGGCGTTCGCGAGCTCGCGCAGCTCTCCACCCTCGCGGTGGGCGTCCTCCGCGCGGAAGACAGCAGAGCCGGCGACGAAGTTGTCGGCGCCAGCGATAACCGCGCGCTCGATGGTCGCGCGCAGATTCCGCCGTCCACCTGAATCGAGACCTCCAGGCCGGCGGCGTTGATGGCCGCCAGGTGCGCTCGATCTTGGGAATCATCTGCTCGATGAAGGACTGGCCGCCGAAGCCCGGCTCGACGGTCGAGTCAGGATCATGTCGAACTCGTTGAGGATATCCACGAAGGGCGCGATGTCGGTCGCGAGGCTTGAGCGCCAGACCCGCGCGCCCCCAGACGGTGCAGCTCCCGCGCCAGGGCGAAGCGGCGCGGCCGCAGCCTCGGCGTGGAAGGTCACCGAGTGGCATCCGACCTCCGCGTAGCCGGGCGCCCAGCGATCGGGATCCTCGATCATGAGGTGGGCGTCCACCGGGAGGATCCCGGACTCGACGACGGCCTCAGCGACCGGGAGCCCCCACGACAGGTTCGGCACGAAATGGTTGTCCATGACGTCGACGTGGGCGACGTCGGCTCCGGCGATCTTCGCGAGTTCGCCGCGCAGGTCGGCGATGTCGCAGTTCAGGATCGACGGGCTGGTGTGGCGTTCATAACGCATATGCTAGCGCCTGCGCAGGGCACGCCACAAACATGGGATCCGTGCCAAACCGGTGATCCCACAGCTGCAGGGTGCGGCCCGCAACGCCGGATAGGCGGCCCGCCGCGTCTGGCACACCGAGGGGGAACGGGGCGCACTCGTAGGCGAGGGCGACGGTGTCACACAGGTCGACGCCGCCGGCCTCGAGCAGGCGCGCGACCTGGTCGCGGGTTTCGGCCGCGTGCGGCGAGCACGTGATGTATGTCGGGACGCCGCCGGGGCGCAGTGAGTGCGACGGCGCGGTCCAGGAGCTCAGCCTGCAGCTTCGTCAGCTCCTCCACGTCCGCGGGGGTGCGATTCCATCGCGACTCGGGCCGCCTGCGCAACGACATGCCAGGCATGGAGCGTCGACGACGACGCGGTCGAAGGATGCGAGCGGCCAGGCGCTGCGCCCGCCGCCGAAGCTGCGCCCATCGCTGACCACCTCGTGGAATCGTAGAGTCGCGTCGTGCGTTCGATGGGAGACGAGGCACGGTGGGGATGGACCTCGTTGGCGGTCACGCAGAGCCCCGCGCTCCTGCGCCAGCCCGCAAGCATCGCAGCCTTGCCGCCCGGACCCGCGCACAGGTCAAGCCAGCGCTCATCCGCTCCCCATCCAGCGGCGCATGCGCGGCGATGAGCGCGGCGAGCTGAAGCCTTCGTCCTGGGCGCCCGCGCGGCCGTCGCGAATCGAGGGAAGACGCGCCGGATCGCCCGATTCGAGCAGCACGGCGCGCGGGGAGACGGCGCCGAGGGCGACGCGCGTGTCGAGATATCCTCCGCCTCGTCGGCGGCTCGTCACGCCCATCAGCGCCGGGCGCGCGACGAGTGTCACGGTGGGCACCTCGTTGTCAGCGGCGAGGACGTCCTGAAGCTCGTCGGGCGAGTAGCCGTGGGCGACGAGCGCCTCGCGGAACGCGCGCACCATCCACGCGGGATGCGGTAGCGCACGCCCAGCGCCTCGTCCTCGTCCGCGATGGCGGCCATGGCGGCCTCGCGCTCGTCGCTGCTCTCGCGCGTGATCGAGCGCAGGACGGCGTTGACAAGCGAACAGGGCCGTCGGTCAGGTGCTCGCGGGCGACGTCCACCGTCGCCGAGACGGCCGCATGGTCGGGAACGCGCATGTCGAGGCTGGTGGGCGCCCATGCGCGCCAGCACAAGAACGCGCGGATCCAGGTCGGCCGGCGGCCGATCCACGTGGCGGGCGATGACCCAGTCGAGGCGCCCGATCGCGCGCAGCGTGCCGTGGACGAGCTCGAGGTGAAGGCCGCGTCGCGGTCGGTGAAGTGCCCGTCGCGGCGCGCCTGACGCGCAGCGCATATGGGCAACAGGATGTTCGCGAAGGCTCCCTTGGTCTCAACCTCGATAAGGACCTCGTAGGCGATGCGCCGGGGCTCGTCGGCGCGACGCAGCTGCGGTAGCCGTCGGGTAGCGGCGTTCGCTCATCGTCCCTCCCCATCGCGCCGCCGGGCACTGTCGTGTCATCCGGCCTGGCCCCGGGCCCACGCCGCGGCGTCCATCCAGGACTTACCGGCGGGGGCGACCTGACCGAGGATGAGCGCGCCGCCCGCGCAGCCGACGCTGACCTGCTTCTTCGTGACCTCCAGCTGGCCTGGCTCCAGGTCGTCGCGCTGCACCGGCGTGGCCACGCCGAGCTTCATGCGCGTGCCGCCGGGCAGCATCGTGTAGGCGCCCGGGTTGGGCGTCACGGAGCGGATGATGCGGTCTTCTTCCTCGGCGCTGCGCGTGAAGGAGACGTAGCCGTCGGTGTGCTCCAGGCGCCGCGCGTGTGTGATGCCCGTCTGACCCTGCGCAACGGCCACCGCGGTGCCAGCCTGGAGGCCATCGACGACGTCCAGCACCTGGGAGGCGCCCGCCTGCGCCATCGCGTCCAGTAGCTCGCCGGCGCTCTCGCGTCCGATTCTCACCTCGACGCGCGAGTAGATGTCGCCGGTGTCGAGCCCCTCTTCGAGGTTAAACACGCACGAGGCCGTCGTCGCGTCCCCCTCACGAATCGCCCACTGGACGGGCGCCGCGCCCCGCCACCTGGGCAGGTCCGAAAAGTGCAGGTTCACCCACCCGTGGGTCGGCATCGCGAGGACGGCGGGGGGAATGAGCCCCGTAGGCCACGACCACACCGAGGTCGGCGCCCACGGCGGCGTGCGCTCGCCGATCTGCGCGCTCTTGAGCGTCGTCGTCTCCGCCACCTCGACGCCAGCCTGCGCCGCGACCTCGGCCACGGGAGACGGATGCAGCGTCTTGCCCCGACCGCGCCGCGCCGGCGGGCGGGTGATCACGAGGGCAACCTCTCATGAGAGGAGGCGAGTAGGGCGCGCAGCGTGGGCACTGCGGCATCGGGGTTCCAGCAAAGATAATGCGCACGAGCGCCAGTGTACGCACCGCGTGGCCCCGGACTTAGAAGAGCTCCGGTGGGTTCACGCTCATTTTTCACCAGCGGGGCCTTGCGAGCGCTGCGCGAGCGCCGGACACGGTCGAGCGCGGCAAGCATGTCGGCAGTGCCGGGCGGCGGCGTGCGCGACGGTACGCACCTGGTTCTCCTCCCCTCACGAGTGGCGGGCACGGCGACCGTTCACCAGCTGCGCCCGCCCTCGCGCACGACCTGGTCACGACCTGTCGTACCTGCGCAGCTGGGCCATCGAGGGGCCACCATCGTGCACGCGGGGGAAAAACCCGAGGGCCTCGCGCTCGTCGAGGCCGATCGGCGTAGTCGGTGGGCGACCAGCGAACGAGCATCTGGCCCAGGGCATCGGGAATCGAGCCCACGACGAGGCCTGGGCGGCCCGGGCGCACGAGCGAGGCGCGTCGACGGGCCAGCGGCGGGCGGCCTCCTCGGGTGCCCACAGCTCCGCTCGACCGGCGAGGGCACGGCGTCGAGGATGACCGCGCAGGCGTATCCGCCCTCGACGTGGGGTTCGGCGCCCGCCGTCGCGACGATGACGGTGGGGCGAGGGAGGAAGCGTTCGGCTCACGCGGTGGGCGGCCGACGACTCGAGGACCGAGGCCTCCGGGCGGCGTGCGTGCGATCTCCTCGGCCGTGCGTGAGGAACACGCGCGCGCCGCGCAACTCCGCCCGAGCAGTGCGGGCTCGCCAAGAGCCGGGGTCGCGCCCACACCAGGCACACGACGCCACCCCTTCGGCGTTCATCGTCAGAGGCCCCGAGCAGCGCCCGCAGCGTGCATGCTCGCCGCAGCGGCGGCACACGACGGTCGGCCAGTAGCCCGCAGACGCCACCTGGATGAGGACCGGTCCTCCGCGCAGGCCCTGACGAATCATGCGGGGCGGCCTGCGGGATGCGCATGCGCCCGCCGGCCCCCTCGCGTTCGGCCTCGACCGGCCCGTGCAGATGGACGCGCGGCGTGGCCTCGCGCAATGCCTGCGCAGTGGGATCGACACTCACCGCCCATCCGTAGCGAACGAGAGCCTGTGCCTTGACCGAACGGGACGCCGACAGGACGAGCAGACCGGCGCCCTCCACCGCGCAGCGTTGCACGGCCACGTCGAGGGCATCGCAGCGCGGGAAACGCCGCTCCCGCAGACGATCGTCCCCGTCGCCGACGATGATGATGAGCCCGAGGGACGCGCAGGGCACCCACCGCCGAGCGGGTGCCCACCACGATGGGGACGCGGCCCAGGGAGGCGGCGACGTGCACGCGGTAACGCTCCTCGGCCCCTACCTCGCCGCCGCTGAGGGCCGTGGGCACGCCGAGATCGTCCTCCAGGTCGCGGGCCACGCGCGAGGCCTGCTCGCCGGTCGCCGTGATGACGACGACGCTGCGCCCCGACGACACGGTCGCGGCCACGGCTTACGACAGGCACGAACGAAGGTGGGGCTGCGGGAAGTCACGACGGCGCGGGGAGACTCACCGCCCGAGCCGCGACAGCAGGGCCTGACCGGCCGAGTAGGCGCGCCAGCCTCCCCGCGCCCGGGGCGTCAACGACAGGCCACGCGGGGAGCAGCACTGGTAGGACCTCTTTCTCCGCGCGCGCGTGCCGGGGCGGTAGGGCGAGAGACAGCACCTGGGACGTCGTGGCAAGGAAACGCGAGGCGACACGGCGTGCGGCCTCGTACAGGGGCGGCGTCAGTACGGGTGTCTCCGATACGACCGCCTCGAGGCGTCCACCGCCCTCGACTCACCTCGCGACGGGTGCGCTCGATAATCCAGCCAAATCGACGCGGGTGCCGACACACGCCCGAACGAGAGATCCGACCTGGGCCGGTCAACGAGAGCGTCGGGAACCAGGTAATCGAGCGGCCGATCCATGTGGGCCAGATCGACGTCGACAAGCACACGGGCAACCTCCGCGCTGCGCGTGGCAGGCGGGTCGAAACCGTCGAGCAGGCCCTGCGTGGACATCATGAGCCTAGTGAAACACAGCGCGGGCTCATCTGCGGTACCGCTCAGCAGAAGCTTCAGTCCGTACTTGCAGCCACCATCGCGAGCACACCAAAGACGATGAGCCCCACAGCGCCCAATCCAGGCCCTGGGCGAGCGCCGCCAGCCCCTCCGGGGCAGGAATCACGCCGTCACGAATGTTGATGCGCGTAGTACCTCCGAACACGAGCGTCGTCGTGAGCGTGATGAGCAAGCACCACGGGCACGGACCTGGATGACAAAGTAGGACTGGCCGAACAGCCAGAACGCGAAAACAGCGCGACCGTGTACAGGAGATTCGTGCAGGCCATGTGACCAGCGCGGAAACTTCACACCGGCGGCAATCCCGACGGAGATCGCCAAGACCACCGCCTCGAAGAAAATGCCGAGGAAGGCGTTGGGGAATCCCAGGATGCGGGCCTGCCACGTCTGGGCGACCGTCGAGCACGACAAAAACCGCGGAGACGTCGCAGCCGAAGCGCGTCGACGAATCGGCGGCCAGCTGCCACGCCTCGATCGACAGGACGAAGGAAGTGACCAAGCCGATGAACCCGGAGACGATCATCTCCAGGCTCGTGCGCCGACGCCACGACCTGCGCGCCTCCTCGGTATCCCAGGAGGGACGTAGTCCTCGGTCTGCTCCGCTGACCTCGTCATGCGAGAGCGGCCTTGAGCTATTCGACGCGGTTCGTGGCCTCCCAGGGGAAGTCCTCGCGGCCGAAATGGCCGTAAGCGGCGGTCTCGCGGTAGATCGGGCGGAGCAGATCCAGGTCCTCGATCATGCCGAGGGGACGCAGGTCGAAGACCTCACGGATGGCATCGGCGATGCGCTCCTCGGGCACGACGCCGGTGCCGAAGGCGTCGACGTACAGGCCGATCGGGCGGGCGCGTCCGATGGCGTAAGCAAGCTGAATCTCGCAGCGCTGGGCGATGCCGGCGGCCACGACGTTCTTGGCGACCCAGCGGGCAGCGTAGGTGGCGGAACGGTCGACTGAGGGATCGCGCTTGCCCGAGAAGGCGCCGCCGCCGTGACGGGCCATACCCCGCATAGGGTGTCGACGATGATCTTTCGGCCCGTCAGGCCCGCGTCGGCCGCAGGGCCGCCAGGACAGAAAGCGTCCCGAGGGGTTGATCAGGGGCCGACATGTCGCCGGTGGCCAGCGCCAGGCCGGACTCCTCGATGACGGGGTCGATGACGTGAGTGCGCACGGCGTCGGCGATGGCACCCTGGGTGAGCTTCTCGTCGTGCTGGGTCGACACGACGATCGTGTCGATGCCCACGGGGCGCCCGCCCTCGTAGGCGAGGGTCACCTGGGTCTTGCCGTCCGGGGCGCAGGCCCTCCACGATGCCCTGCTTGCGCACGTCGGTCAGGCGCTTGGCCAGGCGGTGCGCCAGCCAGATGAGCGCCGGCATGAGATCGGGGGTGTCGGAGGACGCGTAGCCGAACATGATGCCCTGGTCGCCCGCGCGCAGGCGGTCGCGAGATCGCCGCCGGACGTGCGCGCGCACCTCGAGCGCCTCGTCGACGCCGCCAGCGATGTCGGGGCTCTGGCCGTCGAGCGACACGGAGACGCCGCAGGAGGCGCCGTCGAAGCCGACGCGCGGTCGTAGCCGATTGAGGAGGGATCTCGCGGCGCACGATCTCGGGAATCTCGACGTACGCCTCCGTGGTCACCTCGCCTGCGACGTGGATGAGGCCGGTGGCGGCCATCGTCTCGACGGCCACGCGCGAGCGGGATCCGCGTCGAGCAGGGCGTCGAGGATCGCATCGGAGATGCGGTCACGAACCTTGTCGGGGTGACCTTCAGTGACGGACTCCGGAGAGAAAAAGCTGTTGACTCACCGCTCAAGATTATCAAGGAAAGCGGCGACCTGACCGATGGGACGCAGCGGCAACCTCATCCTTCGAGCCGGTGTAACGGCCCACGATGTGCCCGGCGGCGTCGAGGAGGCGGATGTCGTTGGGGACGTCACCGAAACCGACGCCTGCCCCCCGCGGTTCAGGGCGATGTAGTCCGCCCCTTGCGCGCCGCCTAGTCGGCACCGTAGGCCGGGATCTCCTCGTCGGTGCCGGTCTCCGCCGCGAAGCCGACGACGAGCGGCGGACGATGCGAGCCGTGACCGATCTCGGACAGAATGTCGGGGTTTCGCACGAGGCGCAGGGTCGGTGCGTCTCGACGTGGTCGGGTCCTCTCATTTTCGAGGCCTGGGTCGCCTCCGGGGCGAAAGTCGGCGACCGCGGCCGTCATGACCAGGGCGTCGGCGCCCCGCACCTGGGCGAGGGTGGCTTCGCGCATCTGTTGGGCGCTGCCCACGCGGGTCACCTCGACCGAGGAAGGAGCGCCATCACGGGTCGTCGATGTTGGCTGCTATGACGCGCACGCGTGCTCCCGCGCGCGCGCAGCGGCGGCGATGGCCAGGCCTTGACGGCCCGATGACTTGTTGCCGAGGAAACGCACCGGGTCGATCGGCTCCCTCGGCCCTCCCGCCGTCACGACCACTGTCTTTCCGGCGAGCGAGGTGCCCACAGCGGCCGGCTCGCTCCCGCCGAGAATCGCCAGGGCGCGGCGCGCGATCTCCTCCGGTGCCGGCAGGCAGCCGATGCCGCTGTCTCCGGAGCCCAGCGCACCCGACTCCAGGATCGATGACGTGGACGCCGCGCTCGCGCGCGTCGCCACGTTCGCCTGGGTGGCGGGGCCAGCCACATGTTCGAGTGCATCGCGGGCGCCACGACGACTGGAGCTCGGAGGCGAGCACCGTCAACGACACCATGTCGTCGGCGAAGCCGCCGGCCAGGGCAAAGCAAGGGGTATTCGCTGTCGCCGGAACGATGATGATCAGGTCGGCGACCCAATGAGTTCGACGTGCTCGGCGCGCCCTCCCCGCGATATCGACGGCGACGGGGCGAGACGTAATGCCCTCGCAGGTCGACCTGCCACGAATTCCAACGAGGGCGTGCGTCGCCGCCACGACACGTCGTGGCCCGCGCGTTGACACTCGCGGACCACGATCGGTGCTGAAGGCTGCGACGCCGCCGGTCACTCCGACGACGATCGAGGCCATGTCGAGCCTCGGGGTTTGCTTCGAGAGAGAGCAGGCCCTCGTTGATCTCACGCAGAGACACAGCCAGCGGCTTCTCGTCAGGCTGAACGTCGACGACGGGACCCACGAACTGGATCATGTTCTGCTGAAGCTGCGGGTTGTAGGGAGTTAATCTGGCGAGCACGCTTCGCGGCAAAAATAACCAGCGCGTACTTGGAATCGACGTGCTCCAGCGGATCGTCAATAGGCGGGGAGGTGATACCCACGGGCTGGGCAACAATTCCGGACATGCGTGTCTTCCTCTCAGTGGCAGATTCAGATGGATACTACTCCGGGCCAGTGGGCCCGGCCGAGCTCACGCACCGCGCATCAATATCGTCGTTGATCACGCGTGATCGAACTCGGAGGCGAGCGTCCATCTCGACGCGGGCCGTGAGCGAGCCTGCGCTCGCGTTCCTCCGGGCCTTCGGTGCCGCGGCCGACGAGTCGGCGCTCCAGCTCCTCCCAGGAGGCGGAGCCAAGAAGATGAACTGGGCGTCGGGGCGATTAGCGCGAACTTGTCGCGCGCCCGCCGAGTCGATCTCGAGCAGGACTGGCTCGCCAGCCGCCAGAGCCGCATCGACAGGACCGCGAGGGTGCCGTACTTGTTTGTGCGCATGAACAAGCGCCCACTCCAACATCTCTCCCTTCGATCATGGAATCGAATTCTTCGAAACGAAGTAGTAGTGGACGCCGTTCACTTCACCGGGCCGAGGATGGCGAGTCGTCGCCGAAACCGAGCACCAACAGGTGCGGGTAGCGCTCACGAAGAGCGGCGACGACGGTTCCCTTTCCAACGGCGGTCGGGCCAGCAAGGACTGTCAATTGAGCCTGAGTCATGGCTCAATTGTGCCATGCGTACCCGTATCAGCCGAAACGCTCGACCAGTGCCTTGCGCTGGACGGGGCCAAGGCCTCGTACTCTCCTGCTCTGGGCGATCTTGTACTCGTCCATCAGGACAGCGGCCGTGTTCGTGCCGACGCGCGGCAGCGACTCCAGAAGCGAAACGACTTTCATCTTCGCCACGGCCTCGTCGGAATCGGCGAGTTCCAAAACCTCAGACAGGTTCATCGAGCGCGCCTAGAGCGCGTTCTTGACTCTCGGCGCGACGACGCCGTGCCTGAGATTGCCTTCTCGAGGGCCTGTGCCCTCTGTTCCGGCGATGAGATCAGGTAGTGCCATTCTGATCATCTCCTCCGCTGGGATCTTCGGTAATTAAACTATGTCACCTCTCAAGGCACATGCGCCATCCCAAAACGCCGACTTCTGATTAACTCGATAGGTTATTTCAGCGAATCGACTGTCGCAAAGGTAGGCGTCGCGCAGTCCGGCCACCACTCGGGCCCGCGCTCAGAATCGCGCGGGACGACGAGGCTAACACGGCGTCTTCCGCGCCCGCGAAAACCTGCCTGACCTGCGCCGGACCGGCACCCTGCGCGCCCACTCCTGGAGCCAAAAAAGCGCCTTTTAGTGCCGGAAGATCGATGTCGAGACGCTGCACGGCATCGCCCACGGTGGCACCGATGACGATGCCCGCAGGGACCAGGTGTGATTGGTCACAGGAGGCGTTGAAGTCCGCTAGTTGGGACACCACGTGACCTGCGACGCTGCGTCCGTCCTCTCCGCGCGCGTGCTGCACGGAGGCGCCCTCGGGGTTGGAGGTCAGCGCCAGGACAAACACTCCCGTCCCGTCTGCTTCGCAAGCTCAAGAGCGGGGGTCAACGAGCCGACCCCCAGGTAGGGAGACAGGGTGACAGCGTCGCCGGCGAGCGGCGAATCATCCGACAGATAGGCCTGCGCATAGCCGGCCATGGTGGAGCCGATGTCGCCGCGCTTAGCATCGACGATACACAGCGTGCCCACCTCGCGGCAGGCGCACTGACTTCCTCGAGGACCGCGACACCGCGCGAGCCATGGCGTTCGAGAGAATGCGGCCTGCGGCTTGAAGGCGGCGGCGCGCCCACCCAGGGCCTCGACAACGCGAAGAGAGAACTCTCGAACGCCGTTCGCGTCATCATCCAATCCCCACTGGGCCAGCAGCGAGGCGTGCGGGTCGATGCCCACGCACACGGGACCATGCTCTTCCATGGCGGCGTAGGGCGGTCTCGAAACCGAGGCGAATCGGACGGGTGGCGGAGTGCGGGTTCATCGTGTTTCCTCCGATCGGGATCGAATCCCATTCCTGCAGGGAGCGCACGGGTAGGCTCCGCGCATCACCTCGATGGCCTGCACCATCGCGTTGAACGCCTGGGCGTCGTGACGGCGGGCGGTCCTGCGAGGCGGCGGCCGCGCGCGGATCTGGTAGCCGTCGTTACGCGGGGCGCTGCGCTGTGGCGTGTTGACGACAGGTCGATCGACCCCTCGTTGATCAGGTCGACGACCGTCGGCTCTCCCCGTCGCCGCGGCCCTCGGAGGACTGCGCACAGACTGGGCCTCGATGCCGTTGCGGCGCAGCACGGAGGCGGTGCCGGACGTTGCGAGGATGTTGAATCCCATCTCATGCATGCGTGCAGCCGGCAGGACGATCGCGCGCTTGTCGGTGTCCGCGATGGGATGAACACCGTGCCCGAGGTCGGCATGTCGGTCGATGCACCGAGCTGTGACTTGGCGAAGGCCGTCGGGAAGTCGCGGTCGATGCCCATCACCTCGCCGGTCGAACGCATCTCGGGACCGAGGACGGTGTCGACGATCTCGCCCTTGTCCGTGCGGAAACGCTTGAACGGCAGGACCGCGGCCTTGACGGCGATCGATCCGCCGTCGTGAATCTCGCGCGCGTCGTGTGGACGAAGGCCCTGCTCACGCAAGGACGCGATCGAATCACCCACCTGGATGAGGGCCGCGGCCTTGGCCAGCTGCACGCCGGTCGCCTTCGAGGCGAAGGGGACGGTGCGGGAGGCGCGCGGATTTGCCTCGATGACGTAGAGGGTGTCGGAGAGCAGCGCGAACTGAATGTTGATGAGGCCTCGCACGCCGACTCCCCCGCGCGATCGCCTCGGTCGAGGCGGTGATGCGCTCCAGCTCACGTGCAGACAGCGTCATGGGAGGCAGCACGCAGGAAGAGTCACCCGAGTGGATGCCGCGTCCTCGATGTGCTCCATGATGGCGCCCATGAAGAGCTCCTGGCCGTCGTACAGGGCGTCCACGTCGATCTCGATGGCGGCGTCGAGGAAGCGGTCGATGAGAAGCGGGCCGCGCGAGAAGAGCAGCTCGGAGTCGTGGCTGGCGAGGTACTCGCGCAGCGCCGGCTCGTCGTTGATGATCGCCATGCCACGCCCGCCCAGCACGAAGGAGGGACGAACGAGGACCGGGTATCCGACCTTCTCGGCGACGGCAATGACCTGCTCGGGCGTGTGCGCCGTGTCGTGCGGGTGCCGGGCAGTGGGCCGCCTCGAGAACCTTGCCCGACTCCTCGCGGTCCTCGGCCAGGTCGATGGCCCGCGGGCTTGTGCCCAGGATCGGCACGCCGGCGCGCTCGAGGTCGGCGGCCAACGACAGCGGGGTCTGGCCACCGAGCTGGACGATCATGCCCTTGACGGGGCCGGCCGCGCACTCGGCGCGGTAGATCTCAGGACGTCCTCGAGCGTCAGGGGCTCAGTAGAGTCGGTCCGAGGATAGTCGTAGTCGGTCGAGACCGTCTCCGGGTTGCAGTTGACCATGATCGTCTCGTAGCGGCCGCGCAGCGACATGGCGGCATGCACGCACGAGTAGTCGAATTCGATGCCCTGGCCGATGCGGTTAGGGCCGGCTCCCAGGATGATGACGGCCTCGCGCTCGCGCGGGCGCACCTCGTTCTCCTGGTCGTAGGTCGAGTAATGGTAGGGCGTGCGGGCGGCGAACTCGGCGGCGCACGTGTCGACCGTCTTGAAGACCGGGTGGATGCCAAACGCGCCGCGCACTCGCGCACCGTATCCTCCGACAGGCCGCGCATGGCGGCGATCTGACGGTCGGAGAAGCCGTGACGCTTCGCCTCGGCCAGGACGTCGCCCGTGAGGGCCTCGGCTCCTCGGATGCGGGTCGCGACCTCGTCGAGGAGGAACATCTGGTCCAGGAACCACGGGTCGATCTTCGTGGACTCGTGGAGCCCTCGAGGTCGCGCCGCCGCGGATCGCCTGCTGGACCTGGACGAGGCGCCCTCGGTGCCAACCGCAGCGGCCTCGACGAGCGCGCGGGTCTCCTCGGGGGTGGGTGCCGGCCCGTCCCAGTGGAACTGCACGCCGCCCTTTGTCGATCGAGCGCAGCGCCTTCTGGAGGGCCTCCGTGTAGGGAACGGCCGATCGCCATGGCCTCGCCGACGGCCTTCATCGAGGTGGTGAGGGTGGGTCGGCTGGCCGGGAACTTTCGAAGGTGAAACGCGGGACCTTCACGACCACGTAGTCGAGCGTCGGCTCAAACGAGGCCGGGGTCGATCCCGTGATGTCGTTGGGATCCCGTCCAGCGTGTAGCCGGTGGCAAGGCGCGCGGCGATCTTCGCGATCGGGAAGCCCGTCGCCTTCGAGGCCAGGGGCGGAGGAACGCGACACGCGCGGGTTCATCTCGATGACGATGATGCGGCCCGTCTCGGGGTGGATCGCGAACTGGATGTTACAGCCGCCCGTGTCCACGCCCACGGCGCGGATGACGGCGATGCCGATGTCGCGCAGGCGCTGCATCTCGCGGTCGGTGAGGGTTATGCCGGGGCGACCGTGATCGAATCGCCCGTGTGCACGCCGACCGGGTCGACGTTCTCGATCGAACACACGACGACGACGTTGTCCGCCTTGTCGCGCATGAGCTCGAGCTCGTATTCCTTCCAGCCGAGGATCGACTCCTCCAGGAGCACCTCGGTCGTGATCGAGGCGGCCAGGCCCTGGCCGGCGATGCGCTCGAGGTCCCCGGGGTGTACGCGAAACCGGAGCCGAGGCCGCCCATTGTGAAGGAGGGCGAACGACGAGGGGTAGCCCGGAGCCGGCGGCTGCGTGGCACCTCCATCGTGTGGGCGATGAAGGAACGCGCGACCTCGGCGCCCGAACGCTCGACGATCTCCTTGAACTCTCGCGGTCCTCGCCCGCGCGAATCGCGTCAATCGAGGCGCCGATGAGCTCGACGTGAAAGCGCTCAGCCACGCCCATCTCCGGACAGGGCGACGGCCCGTGTTCAGGGCCGTCTGGCCGCCCAGGGTCGGCAGCAGTGCGTCGGGGCGCTCCTTCTCGATGATCGAGGCCACGACCTCCGGGGTGATCGGCTCGACGTAGGTGGCGTCCGCGATGCGGTCGGCCGCGATGGTCGCCGGGTTGGGTTGACGAGGATGACGCGCAGGCCCTCCTCCTTCAGGACGCGGCATGCCTGCGTGCCCGAGTGAGTCGAACTCGCACGCCTGACCGATGACGATGGGGCCCGACCCGATGACGAGGACGGAGGACAGATCATTCCTGCGGGGCATCAGTGGGTCTCCTTAGCGGCGCTCATCAGGGACATGAAGCGATCAAACAGCAGCTCGCCGTCGTGCGGGCCAGCGGCAGCCTCGGGGTGATACGACGGAGAAGGCGGGGATGTCCAGGGCGCGCAGGCCCTCGACGACGCCGTCGTTGAGCCGACGTGCGAGACCTCGACGCGGCCGTACCTGCCCGACTCGAAGGGGGCAACCGAGGGCTCCCCCACAGGCGCATCAACCGCGAACCCGTGGTTGTGGGCGGTGATCTCGACGCGGCCCGTCGCCACGTCCTTCACCGGCTGGTTGATGCCGCGGTGCCCGTAATTGAGCTCTGTAGGTGCCATATCCGAGGGCGCGCCCGAACAGCTGGTGACCGAAGCAGATACCGAAGTACGGGATGCCCGCATCCAGCACGGCGCGCACGCCGATCTCGTGGTCGGCGGTCGACGGGTCGCCGGGGCCGTTGGAGAAGAACACCCCGTCCGGCTTGAGGTGCCTCGATGTCCGCGAAGGATACGCTCGAGGGCACTACGTAGACGCGCGCTCACGCGCGGCCAGGGTTGAGGCGTCGCGACGATGCCCGGATCCACGGCGACGACGCGCAAGGGCGCTCGCCAGCAGAAGTCACCGAGGCTCGACCACGTAGGTCTCGTCGTCGACACCTCGGCGGCCAACGCCCGCTCCGCTCATCGCGGAGAATCGGCGACGATGCGCACGAGCAGGCCACGGCCTCGTCCCCCAGGTACTGCGCGCCCACGGGCGGCGCATCACCGAAGATGCCGGCGCGCATGGCGCGCGCTCGCGGATGTGGCGCGTGATCGCACGCGCGTCGACGTCCGCGATGCCGACGATGCCCTGGGCGATCAGCTCATCTTTCCAGCCTGCGCGGCGCGAACGCCAGTTGAGGCGCGGCGCGCCGCGTCGCGC
>BNJV01000268.1_pt1 | contig 40793 bp, 60 predicted proteins | sample 8540591 | NCBI WGS metagenome assembly BNJV01 (sample SAMD00202457, study PRJDB9452) | human saliva metagenome | host: Homo sapiens
CATGTAATGTTCGGCGGTTTTGACACGAGCCCGAGCGTTGGAGCTAGAGCAGAGACTGGTGGTTGGGATTTTGCCGCAGGGACTGGATCGTATTTTTGCAGATTCGGGTTCGGTTTCGGTGGAAGTCGCGCTGAAAATGTGCAGTGCAATACCGGCAGGCGCGAGGGTTTGACGGCGAAGCGAGAATATTGCGCGACGGTGCGGCGCGGGTATCGCTGACCACGGCGATAGCGGAACGCGGTGTCCGTCTGCACGATCCAGAAACGGGGATGCACCATATTTTCGGCGCGCGTTGCCGCGGCGTTATTTTGTCGATAATCCGAAAGCCGTTTCCGACGATGAGATGGGACAGGGCTGGTTGCAGCCTGTCCGACTTTGTTGAAGCGAAAGTCATGCGGATATCGCCACGCCTTTATTTTGGAACCGAGTCGTGCGGGCGCGCGGGCGGCGTATTTATCATCCGCAGTATGCTTCGCCGGATGCATGCGCGGGTATTGCGACGAATTTGATATCGCGTTGATTTTGTTTGATGATCGCCACCGGATTTCGCGCACGGGCAAGATGTTTGCCTGCGAACGCGCGGAGAGTCGTGCCGGATATTATGTGTATCGGCGAAACGGGCTGGCGGCTTCATATATGAAGCGCTGGCGGCGGCAGTCGCTGCGCAAAAAGTCACTGCTGAAACGATCCGGCGCACGGCGAAGCAGGCGTGTTTATGTGCGGACCGGCGTTTATAGCGAACCCGCTGGCGTGTGCCGTTGCCTGCGCTTCGGTCGAGCTGCTTTGTCCCGAGATTAGCGGGCAAATATCTGCTTCGCATCGAAAGCATCTTAAAAGGTCGTCCCGAGAAAACCGCATGGGACATTCACGGCGTGAAGACGTGCGCGTTTTGAGTGCCATCGGCGTTATCAGCGAGCTAAGAGGCGTGGATATGGCAGCGTTTCAAAGCAGATTGCGTGGCGCAGGGGTGTGGTTGCGACTCGTTCGCGGGCTGGTGTGTGTAAAGTTGCCGCGTATTTCAGACGGTGCTGTTGAACTTGCCGACTCCCGGACCACCGTACCGATTTTGAAGGAACACAGCGACAAATGAGGCGTTTTACCGCTCGTCAGCGGCATGAGACACGGACATCGGCAGAAACCGTCGCTACCGGCGTGTTGTGGCAAAATCAATTGTGCAGCAAGGCAAACAGCGTATGATCACGCAAAAGCCCGATGCAAACCGGTTTGCCAAGACATCGCTGAGACTGTCGCTGGAAGTCCATCGGCAAAATCATGGGCATACACCACGCGGCGGAAAGCCGACAGTACAAGGGCTGACCATGCAATCTTCAAAATCTGTCCGGCCGCTTACTGCTGCGGGAAGCTGGACGGCAGGTTTTGGAACTGGATCGTAAAATCCGCTGCCGCAGTGTGGCGGCATCAGCGCGAAATCGCGTTGGTTGGCAAGGCGCGGGTGGTTTGATGGTTCCGCTGACGATCTGGTAACCATTGATTGTCATCCGCTCAGCAAAAGGCTATCCCAATCTCTCGTTACCAGCGGACGGCTCGGCAGCATCAACTACGCTCAGCTCTCGCCGCGCTCAAACAATAGCGGCATCCAGTTGCACAGCCTATTTTCAACCATATTCACGATAGCAAAGATGAAAACCATTGCGCGATACCTTGGAATATCTCTTAAAAGGCTGTCGAAAGATGAGTTTCCGACGTATGGCAAGTAGTTGGCCAGCGAGAGGTGTGCCGATGGGCTAGTATACCGCGGCACGCTTTGTTCACATGCCGAAGCTTCAAGTCTCTTTTGCCGTCTAAGGCCGGACATCTACTGACCGTTTCTTCGCTAACCGCCGCTTTTACGCGCTTCGGTAAAGGACTTTTTCAGATTGAGCCTGTGTATTTGGGTTTGACGAAGGGGCGGACAATAGCGTGAAATCTCGTCGCGCGATGTTGCTCAAACTGGACGGCGAAACAGTGATACAAAGCCCAGAAGGCGTGCCGGCGGATGCATCTATGGACAGAATTATTGGATTGCGGAACGCAGCCTTTGGGCGAAACGCCTGTCTGACGGTACATTGCCGTTGAAACGTTCCGGATTTTGAGTTTTCTTCGTTTTGAAGTTCCGACCATCCATCTTTCGGGACAGCCTGTTTACCGCGCGCGTTCATTCATTTCGATTGGAACGGCGAGAACATTGGAATTAACAGAATATTTCTTATTGAAATTAGCAGATGCTCTACCATGAGCCGTCTGAAAATAAAACCGATATCGATATTTGTCATAATTTTTGTTTATACTACAATAAATTAAATTGTTAAGGTCTGTGTTTGATGACGGCAATAAATTATAATAAGGCGAGGCTCAAAAAGCCTTTCCTTCCGAATCGACACTAAAGCAACGACACCTTTACGTAATGAACATACAGCGCACCCTACGTTTTTACCGCGTTACGCAGTCGGACGGATGGTGATATACGCCAAGCTGATGCGTCGACAAAACCCATTGGCACCTGCTGCTATGGCCGACTTATTGGGCATTGTGGATTTGCGTCAAGCGTTTCCTGGACACGGATATTTTTATTGCGCTTACCGTAGGCACATTTTCTAATGCGCAGCGGGTTGCGTCGTGAATGACTTTGCCGACCGCACTTGTTTGGCGCAGTAGAGCGCACCTAAAAACCGCCCGTTTGCCAAAACTGGTTTTCGAAGACTGCGCTTTGACTTCGTCATGTCGTGTCTGATGGCGGCTTTCTATGCATAGTGCATCAACGTGTTTTTACGCGGCTGATGAGCCTTCCTGCCTTGTTCTTTCGCCGTCACATATCCCTTTACTCAAACGCTTTTTCCGTTACTGCAGTGTTGGCTGGCATTTTTCGTTCGGCATTCCCATGGCCTTTGCTGCCGTACAGACCGAGTGCCTCCCGAAGCATGGTTGATGTTTACCGCCAATGCCTTATGGACGCTGGCTTACGGCACGATTTATACCATGGCCGGACAAAGAAGACGATTTGAAAATCGGCACCAGACTTCGGCAATCATGCGGCCATCACGATATTACCGCCTGCTATGCGCTTTGCCATTTTGGTTTTATACGCGCTGAGTGGCGGTGTTGGGTATTAAAATCGGCGCAACTCTGGCCTTATTGGCTGGTATTGCCAGTAACCGTTTATTGGCAGTATCAGCAGTATGCCCATCCCGTACGCGCGACCGCAGGTCAGTAGCTTCAAACGTTTTGGCAAACAACCGCATCGGTTTAGCGCGGTTTTGCGGATTGGTCTCTGTTGACTTCTGGTCGTTTTTGGTTTCCAAACTGTTTAAAAACCGAGGTTGAGGCCGTCTGAGGGAAAGAAAGGGTAGCCGGACGTACCCCTTTCATTTGAATCATGGTTTTACATTGATGAGATTTTTTGCTAGGGTCTATATAAACAAATAGTTGGGATTATTTTTAGCTCGTTAAAAATATCAACACAACATGGAAAATGTTAGCAGGGCAGTGTAAATTACACCTTCAGGATTGAGATTGCACCGACAGTCATTACAATCCATTGTTTTGACATTTAAAGAGATACAACATGAGCCTGATCGGCGAAATTTTACCTTTGTCCCATATCGTTTTGGATTTTGGAAGTCAGCAGCAGCGTCATTTGAAGAGGCGCACAGCTGCTGGAGGGTCGAAGCAGAGATACCGAATACCAACGTGTTCGACTGCCTGTTTGCCGTGAAAAACTTGGTTCGACTGGTTTGGGGCGGGGGTGGCGATTCCTCACGGCCGTCACGCATGCGTGAAAAGCCTCGGTGCTTTTATCCGCAAAAGAGCCGGTTGCCCTTTGATGCACCGACGCAAACCCGTTTCCCTGATTTTCATCCTGCTTGTGCTGAAAAACGTACCGGCGAACATTTGGAGTCACCAAACTTGCCGGCAGATTCTCTCAAAAAGCCATCCGTGAAAGCGTTGATGGCGCTACTTCTGCCGAAAAGTAGTACGGCACACTCCTGGGCGAAGAGTAATTCATGCTCGCATATCTGTCCGCCGCCTGTTTTCCGACAATCAGCACAAACTCGAACTTGCTTGGGCTGCCGGTAGTCCGGCGCGGACAACCAGTATCGGTGTCGAAGCCGATAAACCGTCTTGGCCTTGGGTCGGCCACTTTGCAAAACTTTTATCCATCAACCAAATTCAAGTTGTCGGCGTGGCCGAAAGCTGAACAACTTTGCGCCGCTTGAAACGGGCGAGCTCAACTTCGATTTCGGCGAGCTTTTTCGATATCCCCATCGTCGCTGGTCATTGTCGCCAACGGCTGCCGGTTTCGCCCAAATTAAGCGATTATTGCCGTACCAGCAGTATCCTTGCTGACTTCCAAGCAGGAAAGCCCGCACTTGATGGACGTTTTTGCGGATTTATCTGCAACGCACATTTGGCGACTTCCACCATCAAGCACGGCGTATTTTTGGATGTATTTGAAGTGGGCGTACTCATTACCGGGCAATCCGGCGGGTAGGCGAATTGGCATTGGAGCTGATTTCGCGCGGCCACATGGCCCATTGCCGATGATGCGGTCGAACTCTTCCGCACCGGCCCGGAAATGCTGAAGGCCGTTGTCCGCCTATGCTGCGTGATTTTCCTCGAAGTACGTGGCGGGCATACTCAATATCCCCTATTTTGGCGAGACAGCTCTATTCGTCCGATCCTCCAGCTGATTATCAATTTGGGTTTCCGGCGACGACGGATTCGCTGAAACAACTCGATCGATTGAGCATCCGTAGCGAAACAGAATCTATCCTCAACGTCAGCGTCCGTTCCGTTACCCTGCCTGTTGCAATCGGTCGAAACTTAGCGGTATTGGTTGAAGCTGCAGTGCGCAATTACATCCTTCAATTGCGCGTAGGGCAGCACAGAATTCCTCGAACGCCGTCAAACACAGCTCGAAGAAACAGGCAAATCGAAAATCGTCCTGATTAGCGGCTTATCCGGCTCAGGAAAACTGTAGCCCCTCAAAACAACGCTCGAAGATTCGAGCTTTTATTGCGTTGATAATCTGCCTTTGGAAATGTTGCCTTCGCTGGTGTTGTACCATATTGAACGCGGCGAAACCCAGCTTGGTGTCGCAGCGTTGATATTCGTTCCGGTATCAATATTCAGGAAGCGCAAGAGCAAATCAATATTTGCGTAATGAAAGGCATCAAGTCGAAGTCCTGTTTATTTGAAGCGGAAGCGAGGGCGTTTTGGTTCGCCGCTCTCAGAAACCCGTCGCGGACACCCTTTGTCCGGCCAAAACCTGACTGGTGAGCTGCGCAGAACGCGAATGGCTCTTCGCTTAGAGACATCGCATCTGTATCGATACGTCCAAATATGACACGCGGTTAGCGTTATGCCGTTCAACAATGGCTCAATATTGAACGTGTCGGCTTGTTGGTCATTCTTGGAATCTTTGGTTTCAAATACGGCGTTCCCACAATGCTGACTTTATGTTTTGATATGCAGCCTGCCTAATCCGTATTACGATCCGGAATTGCTTTGCTTTCACCGGCATGGACAAAGCCTATTCAAGATTATTTGGGCCAGCCGTGCGCTCGAAATGGTTGATGACATCGACCATTTTATTAGCCGCTGGCTGCCGCGCCTGCAACAAGAGAGGCGCAGTTATCGTGACGATTGCGCATCGAGTTTTGTACCGGGCAGCACCGCTCCGTTTATGTGTGGAAACCGGCCGAGCGCCTCAAAGATCGTTATGAACTCCTTGTCCGCCACTGCGTCAGGCTACAAAAGCGGCAGGACGCTAACTTGCCGTTTCAGACGGCCTCAAAGGAAGAAACCATGAAAAATCGGTCTGACTGCATTTATCCCTGCTTATCTTGACCGCCTGCGCGACAGAGCCTGTCACTGCTTACCGTTGGCGTACCGGCGCGGGCGAAGCTGAAGTTTCCCGCCAAATCAATACCCTGCAAATCACGAGGTTCAAAAAATGGAACCAAACGCGGCATTACATCGAAGACGGTGAGCAATGCGGATGAAGCGGGTTATTACAGCTGCGAGCATGGCAACCTCTAAATCCTGATTGACCGATTATCCAAATACCGAGGCCCGTCTGAAAAACAATGATTTTTCAGACGGCCTCAGATACTGAATAGAAAGAATAAAAAGACATGGCTATCCAATGGTTTCCCCGGCCACATGAACAAAGGCAAAAAGCAGTACCGAACGCATTAAAAGCGTTGATATGGTGATTGAGATGCTGGACGCGCGTATGCCTGCTTCCAGCGAAAACCCCTTGTGCTTGCCCAGTTGTCCAAAGGCAAACCAAACTGAAAATCTTAAACAAACAAGACCTTGCCGATCCAGAGCGCACCAAAAATTTGGCTCGAACACTACAACAGCCGCCAAGATACGCGCGCCATTGCAGTCTGATTCTTCCGAAACCGGCGCGCATGCGCAAAATTACCCAAGCCTGCTGTGCCATGATTCCGCATCGCCAGGTATCGAGAAGCCGCTGCGTGTCCTGAGTTGCAGTATTCCCAATGTCGGCAAAATCCACCTTGATTAACGGCATGATCGGCAAAATCTGCAAAACCGGTAACGAACCGGTATTACCAAAGCCGAACAGCGCCTTTTCCTTGCCGACGATTTCTGGCTTTTACGATACCCCCGGTATGTTGTGGCCGAAAATTATTGTTGAAGAAGGCGGCTACAACCTTGCGGCCGGCGGTGCGAGTCGGACGCAACGCGCTGACGACGAAGAAGTGGCGCTTGAGCTTTTGGATTACCTCCGCCGCCATTATCTGGCCCTGCTGCAAGAGCGCCATCAGCCGACAAGATCCAAGCAGCCATTGGGACGATACTCTTTGGCTGGGTGGATTGCCAAGAAAACGCGGTGCGGTTTTGAGCGGCGGACGGGTCAACTACCAAAAAGGCCGCTGAAAAATATCCTGACCGATTTCCGCGAAGGCAAAATTGGCGAATCACGCTGGAAACGCTCAAACCAATGGGAAACTTGGCTGAAAAGCCAGACAGAAAGAAGCCGGAACTTAAAAGCATTCGCGAAGCAAGAAAGGTGGAGACGAAAAGGGCAACAGCCTTCTGCCGAGTAATGTAAAAGGCCGTCTGCAAATCATTTTCAGACGGCCTTTGCAGGAATAGTAACAATTTAGAGGGCGGTACGGCTGAAGCGTCGAGGCTTTATCGGTTTGGATTTGGTTGAACTGCATAATGGTTTCTGTCGCCTTGCTTTTCGTCCAATCTCGATTTTTCGTACCAGCGCTATCGCCGTTGATTTCGATACGGTTGAAGATTTGGCGGGTAATGGCGGTTTTCGGAGTTAAGGTCAACGTCCATTTTTTCTCGTTGCCGTTTAATTTCAAATCAAATTGTTTTTCCAAGCCTTGGGTATTGCCGCCCAAAAAGGTCGAGGAAGAGTTTGATTTGGCGGCTTTGGCCGTTGAGCTTGCTGGCGTTTGCTGACCCATTGGCTGCCGTTCCATTGCATGATGCCGTCTGAACGCACGCGCAGAGTGGTTTCAAATGGTTTTGCATTTTTCCAGAGCAGGCCTTTTGTGGGACAGGGATGAAGCTGCCGCTGGTGGTCATGGGTTTGTTGAGGATTTTAGCTGAGCGTTGTTGGACAAAAATTGCCTTGCACGTTTTGCGGTTTTTGCAGGGTTTGTGCCAATTCGGCAGGGGAAAATGCCCACAAAGCCGGAGCGTCTGATGAGGAGAGTAAGAGAAAGAATGGTTTTTCATTGTGTTTCCATAAGGTTTGAGGTCGTCTGAAAGTTCAGACGGCCTTTTATTGCTTTTAATTATAAGGCTGATAAGGTCTGATTAAAGGTTGCGCTTGGACGCATCGCTTGCGCAGCTTTTTCAGGATTGGCTGCGTAGTAGCCGCCGATGTCGACCGCTTTGCCTTGACGGCAGAGGTTCTTCAACGATTTTGGCTTCGTCGGCAGTCAAAGCGGCTGCCAATGGAGCAAATGCGGCTTTCAGTTCGGCATCTTTGTCTTGTGCCGCCAATTCTTGCGCCCAGTAGAGGGTGAGGTAGAAAATGGCTGCCGCGGTTGTCGAGTTCGCCTGCTTTGCGTTTAGGCGATTTGTCGTTCAACAGCAGTTTTTCGGTGGCTGCATCCAAAGTGTCGGCGAGGACTTGGGCTTTGGTGTTGCCAGTTTTTTGCGCCAGATGTTCAAACGATACGGCGAGCGCGAGGAATTCGCCCAGTGAGTCCCAGCGCAGGTGGTTTTCTTCGAGGAACTGTTGGACGTGTTTTCGGTGTGAGCGCCTGCGCCGGTTTCAAACATACCACCGCCGTTCATCAAAGGAACGATAGACAGCATTTTTCGCGCTGGTGCGAGTTCCAAAATTGGGAACAAGTCGGTCAGGTAGTCGCGCAGGACGTTACCGGTTACGGAAATGGTGTCTTCGCCGTTTTTCAGACGGCCCAAGCTGAATTGGCGGCTTCTTCAGGAGCAAGGACGCGGATGTCGAGGCCGTCGGTATCCAGTTCGGCAAGGTAGGCTTTAACTTTGGTGAGCAGGCTCTTGTCGTGCGGACGGTTTTCGTCGAGCCAGAACACGGCAGGTGTATTGCCCATGACAGGGCGCGGTTGACGGCAAGTTGTACCCAGTCTTTAACCGAGCGTCTTTGGTTTGGCACATACGCCAAATATCGCCGGCTTCAACGTCGTGTTGCATCAGGACATACCTGCTGCATCAATGACTTGAACTTGGCCGTCGGCTTCGATTTCGAAAAGTTTTTAGGTGAACCGGTATTCTTCGGCGGCTTTGCGCCATCAGGCCGACGTTAGGAACGGTACCCATGGTTGTCGGATCAAATGCACCGTGTTCGCGGCAGAAGTCGATGGTTGCTTGGTAAACGCCGGCGTAACTGCTGTCAGGAATGACGGCTTTGGTGTCTTGCGCTTTGCCGTCTTTGTCCCACATGCGGCCGGAATTGCGGATCATCGCGGGCATGGAAGCATCGACGATGACGTCGCTGGGGACGTGCAGGTTGGTAATGCCTTTGTCGGAATCGACCATAGCCAAATCGGGGTTGGCAGCGTAAACGGCGGCGATTTCGGCTTCGATGGCGGCGCGGGTGTCCGCATCCAGTTTGTCCAGATTGGCAAGCAGGTTGCCGAAGCCGTTGTTGACGTTGACGCCTGCGGCAGCCAGTTTGTCGCCGAATTTTTCAAACACAGGCGCAAAGAACACTTTGACGGCGTGTCCGAAAATAATCGGATCGGACACTTTCATCATGGTGGCTCATGTGCAGCGAGAACAATACGCCTTTTGCCTCGCGTCTTTTACTTGCTCGGCAAGGAAGGCGAGCAGGGCTTTTTTGCTCATCACGGTCGCGTCGATGATTTCACCGGTTTTCAGGGCAATAGGGCTCGCGCAACTCTTTCTTGTTGCCTTGTTTGTCGGTGAACACGATGGATACGGAAGTCGCATCGGGTACGGTAACGGATTGTTCGTTATGGAAAAAGTCGCCGCTTTGCATGGTGGCAACGTGGGTTTTGGAGTCTTTGGTCCATGCGCCCATGCTGTGCGGATCGCAAAGTACCACCGCTTTAGGCGCGCGGCGGTCGGAGTTGCCTTCGCGCAGGACAGGGTTTACCGCGCTGCCTTTGATGCGGTCGTAACGTTCGCGTACGGCTTTTTCTTCATCGGTTTGCGGGTCGGCAGGATAGTCGGGAACGGCAAAGCCTTTAGACTGCAATTCTTTAATCGCGGCAGTCAGTTGCGGTACGGACGCGCTGATGTTCGGCAGTTTCAATCACGTTGGCGTCGGGCTGTTTCACCAGTTCGCCCTAACTCGGCAAAGCGCGTCGGGTACGCGCTGCGCTTCAGCCAGATATTCAGAACGCCGCCAGAATGCGGCCGGACAGGGAAATATCGCTGGTTTTGACTTCGATACCGGCATGGCGGGTAAACGCCTGCACAATCGGCAGCAGGGATTGGGTGGCCAATGCAGGAGCTTCGTCGGTGTAGGTATAGATAATGGTGGATTTAGTCATGGGTTCATTCTCTATGTAGGTTAAGTTTTTCTTTTCGGGCACATCGCGAGATGAAACGTGCTAAGCCTATTATGGCATATTTCGGCGGATTTGGTTGTTGTTTTGATGTTATTGTAAGTTGCGGAAAAGAAAAAGGCCGTCTGAAAAAGACAGCCTAAATATAAGGACTTTATCCGATAATCAAAACGGCATTGCTGCCGCCGAAGGCAAATGACGAACTGGCGGCAATGCGTTTTTCAGACGGCCAGCGGCTGTTTTCGTCGGTCAAAGCGATGTTGGGCAGCCCGGAATCGGGTACGTTGTCCCATTGCTGGGGCGGCAGTTTGCCTTCCGGATTGTATTGGCGGTTGACCATCAACCAGGCAAACGCGGCTTCAATCGCACCGGCTGCGCCCAAAGTATGACCGGTGGACGGTTTGGTTGAGGTACAAAGGGTGCGGCTGCCAAAGACTTCGGCAACGGCCCGGCTTTCCATGCTGTCGTTGTGTTGCGTGCCGGTGCCGTGCAGATTGATCCAGCCGATGTCTTCCGCTTTCAAACCGGCTTTATCCAAAGCGGCCTGAAAAGATTGGGCTGCACCCAAACCGTCGGGGCGGGGAGAAGACATATGGTGGCATCGCTGCTTGCACCATAGCCGAGCAACTGCATTTCGCCGTCAAAAATCTGCATCGCGCGTCATTACGAAAAATGCGGCCGCTTCGCCGATATTGATGCCGTTGCGGTTGGCGGAAAAAGGCTTGGCGATGCCGTCTGAAAGCACTTTCCAAAGAGGCAAAACCATTAATCGTCAGCGGAGAAAGCGTATCTGCGCCGCCGCAAATTACGGCATCACATAATCCGGCACGAAGCAACCGGGCTGCACTGATGAGGGCGCGTGCGCCGGAAGTGCAGGCGGTGGAGACGGTATAGCGCAAGCCGTCCAAACCGTAAACTTGGGCGATAAATTCGGATGGCGAAGCCATGTGTGTGTGCAGCTGCTTGAACGGAACATCCGTCCACTTACCGCCTTGAACAACGTGTTGGAACAAGGGGATATTTTCGTCTGCGCCACTGGTGGACGTACCGGTAACGACAGCAACCCTTTCTTTGCCGTAACGGGCAATGGCCGTCTGAATCAGTCCGTCTATTTGCGAAAGCGCGTGCAGGATAAGCTGGTTGTTGCGGCTGCGATGCGCTTTCGGGGAATGCTGTCGGGCAGAGGCATCAGGGTTTCTTTGACTGCACCGAAAGCATGTGTTTTTGCCTTTTTACCCATTGGTCTGAAAAAGTCAGGGGCGTGTTTTCAGACGGCGTGAGTAAGGCATCGGCATGAACTTGCAAGCCGCTGCCCAATGCGCTGGTCAGTGCCGGACGGCTGAGATAAACAGAGTATTCATGAATTAGTCTTCTGCAATCGGGCTGACCGTCCAGAAAGTTTGGTCGGGGAAGCCGATAAGGGAATTGTTCGGAATGGTGGGCGACACACCATAAATCACGCTCGCGGTAGCTGAACACTGCGCCTTTGCCGTCAGGGCAGAAGCCTTGATGGGTGGCGTTTTGTTGGCGGGTTTCAGGGTAAAGCGTGGCAGCGTGTTCGGCGGCTAAAAAGCGGCAACAGGGCGGCAAATAGTCGGCGCGAAGCGGCATTGGGCATCACAAAACCGTCATTTTTCCAACCTTTGGTGCTGACCGATTGACGCGATACCGGCGCACCCAGTGCATCGGTTTGGACAAAGCGAATGCCGTCTGAATGAGGCTCGACTGCCAAGAGATTGGTTTGAACGGTTTTGCCCCGCCGCATTGGTCTGCTCGAGTTTGAACCATTGGCCTTCTTTGGAAAGCGGCGGCAGCGTTTGCGGATGGGGGAGCGAGGTCGCGCATGCGGAAAGCAGCAGTGCGGCAAGCAAAGGGATAAATCGCATAAGGTTTTATCTATCGGTCAAAAATATTTAATGGTGTGGATGAAGTTTCAGACGGCCTGTTCCGTTTTCAGTCTGAGGCCGTCTGAAAGACATTCGTCCTTATTCTACCTTCAAATCGCCCACCAATGCGGCAAGTGTGGACAAAGCGTTGCTCGGATTTTTCCACGAATGGATTGTCCGTATCCCAAGCGTAGCCTGCCAGAATAGATGAAATCATGCGGCTGATTTCAGGGCTGCGGTTGGGCGCATGAGATGGCGTTTTGGAAGCGGAAATCGTACCAGCCGGTTACATAAGTGCGGAACGCGTTCCGCCGATCATCAGTTGGTCGGCAAATTCGGTTTGCCAATCTGCGGCTTCGCCTTTGAGCTGTTTGCCCAGTAAATCGGCAGCCAGTTTGGCAGAGTGCAGGGCAATGGTTACACCGGAGGAGAAGACGGGGTCGAGGAATTCGGCGGCGTTACCTAAAAAGAGCGAAATGTTTGCCGTATAAGGTTTTTCACGTTGGCAGAATAGCCTTGGATAGAGCGGAACGGGAAGTCGTTTTCCCAAACGGCTTTATCCAAAATTTCCGCCAGCATCGGGCATTCGTACACAAATTTTTCAATACGGCTTCTGATTCGCCCGCCAGTTTGTCGGGCGTGCCGACAACGCCGATGGAGCAGCGGTTGTCGCCGAAAGGAATCAGCCAAATCCAGACATCGCGATGTTCAGGATGCGTGTTGATTAGGATTTTGTTGCGGTCGAATTTCGGGCTGGTGATGTTGTCGTCGATATGCGTGAAGTGGGCTTGGCGCGGAGGCAGCTCGGACGGGCTTTTCCAAGTTCAAAAAGGCGGGGCAGGACACGACCGTAACCGCTGGCATCCAAAAACAAATTTGGCGGTCAGTTCATAGTTTTCGCCTGTATCGGTCGCAACGCTCAAACGTGCTACATCGCCGCTGTTGTCAAACGCGGTTACACCCATATCCGAAGCGGACATCGACGCCTTGTTTTTGCCGCTTCATCAATCAGGATTTTTGTCGAAGATGCCGCGGCGCACTTGATAAATAGTACCGGGGCCGTCTGAAAATTTTTCAGTAAAGTTGAAATCTGTGTAACGGCTGCCCCATGAAAACGCAGCACCGTCCTTAAATTGAAAGCTGGGCTCGGCATGTACTGCATCGGCAAAACCGGCTTCTTCCAACATTTCCATGCAATACGGCAACAGGCTTTCGCCGATGACAAAGCGCGGGAAATGTTGTTTTTCCAATACGCAAACTTTTAAAGCCTTGTTTGTTCAGCAAAGCAGACGCAACCGAACCTGAAGGGCCAGCGCCGATAACGGCAACGTCAAATTCTACGGACATTTGAAAAATACCTTTGATTTTTAATGATAAATAATGTTTAATTTATCGCCTGAAATTTTTCAGACGGCCTTTTACAACTTGGCGATAGAAGTTGAAACAAAATATCGCTTCAATTTCAATCGTCTTCATCTTTTTGTCTAACTTTTCAACAATGTAGCTTGCCAGCCAAATATTGAATGCCACGCCGATGGTAACCGTCATGCCGAACGCGGCAACGGCGGGCGTGCTGCTGATGGCGAGCAGGGCAAAGAAATGGCTGTCGTTGCGGCGGTAAGCAGCATGCCGCCTAATTTTGCCGGGGCGCTGTGGTGTGCGGTGGCGGCATAGACGGCATAGTCCACGCCGATGGCGGACACTAAAAGCAGGCCGAACATGGCAAATAGACTGACGGGAATGTCGGCCAAACCGAGTACGGCAACGGTGCAGATGGCGGCGGCCACGGTACGGCAAGGATTTTGCTGCGCGTTTGAAACCGAACATTTTCCACAAGAGCAGCCATGCCAACGCATAGGGAAGCCAGTTTCAACCATGCAGCCTGATTGCGCTGTGGTGGAAAAGCTCGTTTAAGTGGGCGCGTTTGTCTGCCCAATGTATGCCGGAGACGTGTTGCACTGCGGCGCGTACGGCGGCTTCATCGGTCATGCCGTTCAAACGCACGACGGCAGCAAAACGGCCTGCTTCCACTTCGCCCAAATACAAGGAACGCCAAGCTTCTGCCAAATCGGTATTCAGGCCGTCTGAAAGCGACAATGGTTGCGTATTGGCGGCTTGCAGCGAGGGCATCACGCACGGTTTTGCGCGGAATACCGATTTCTGTAAGTGGTTTCCAGCTATCAGGCAACTTAGTCAATTCGCGCAGACGGTTTTGCGAGTTTTTGTTGTTCCGTTGTCGGCAGGATGAATTGGTCGGGCGATTGGATGCCGGAAAGTTTGCCTTGCGCGATTAAGGGCTGCAGGGCGTGGCCGAGTTCGGCGGTTTTCTTCAACAGGGCATCTTCGCTTTGTGCTTCGGCCACCAAATATTTGCCGCCAAAATCTGTGCCGCTCAACCGGCCGATTTGTTGTACTTCGGTCAACATCGCGGTCGGCATATTGACCCATTGACGGATGTCGTCACGCCAGTCGCTGCGCCACAGTCCGACTGCCAGCAAAATTCCGCCCACGATTAACCAGCCGCGTTTGTGCAGGCGGTTTTTCAGACGGCCTGACAAGGAATAGAGCTTTTTCGGTTAATGCGGCAAAAAGGTACGGTTTTGGCACGGTAGCGGCGAAACAGCGGCGGCAGCCATAAAACGGTGGCACCAAACGCGCCAAATAAAGCGAATCCTGAAAATACGGCAGTTTGGCGTAATACAGGCAAAGGGGTAAACCACAACAGCGCGCGTAGCCCAAGACGGTAATCGTCAGGCTGACGGCAAAACTCGGCAAGACATGTTTCATTGCCGATTCAGCCTGCCAAACGGTCTTTTCAGACGGCCCGAATATCGACGGAGCCAGCCAGTGCAACGGGAAATCCACCAACATACCCACCAAGCTGGTGCCGATGACGATGGTCAGGATATGCACTTCGCCGAAGGTTAATAATGCGACCGCCAATCCGGTCAACATACCAGCTGCCAGCGGCAAGGACAGCAAAAATACGCGGCCGCTGCGGAAGACCCACAACAGCAGCGCAAAGGTCAGCCCCAATCCGACCATGCTCATCAGCCGACTTTCTTTTTCTGCGGCTGCTTTGGATACGGCGGCGAACAATGCGCCACCTGCGCTTAAGGTTTCCGCGCCGTTTTCCGAAGCGATTTGACGGCTTTGCGTCATCAGCGGCAAGAGGGCATCGTTGCCGGAAAATTGATCGCCGCCGGCGAGCCGTCCGCGCAAGAACACCCAAGTTTTGCCTTTGTCTTCGGCAAAGAGCATGCCATTGTCCATATCCCACTGCAAACGGCTTTTGCGGATTGGCTTTGTCGGCAACAAAGCGTCCGAAGCCCAGCCAATCTTGTTCTAAAGACAAAGGGGAGGGGGCGGCAAACGGATTGGCCGCGGCTTCTGCACGCGCTTGAAAATAGGCTTGCGGCTGCTCAAACAGCAGGCGTATTTCGTCTTGCGGCAAAACCGCCAAGCTCAGTTTCTGCATATCCGCTCGCACTTTGTCCAAATTCGGCGTCATGCTGCTGTCGACTTGTTCAAATATGCCGCTTTTGCGCCATGCGTCGGCAATTTGTGAGGCCGTCTGAAAAGCGGTTTCGGCATCGGTACCGCCTGCAAGCAAAAATGACTTGCGAATTGAGCTGCGCTTCTGCGGCTTTATCCGCGGCCGTCAGTAAGGCATCAGGTTGCTGCTCGCTTGGCAATAACGCGGTCAAATCGGTTTGGATACGCGCTTGTGAAGCAAAGGCATAAACCAAAAACAGAGTAAGAAACAGGATAAGGGCAGTATAGAGGCGGTTTAGGAGGCGAAGATTCATCGTTCAGACGGCCTTTTGCAAATGCTGCTGTTGGTGTGTGGAATAAGTAAAAGTGCGGTAAATTAAATCAGATTATTATTATTTTGTCAGTTGTTAGATAGTTTGTTGGTCAGTTAAATCATTGGGCTTGAGCGAGACCGAAAAACTGCCATTGCAGGGCGACGGCTTTTTCCTTCCAAACGCAGGCAAGTGCCATCGTATCCGCCAAAATCGCGCTTGTGCCGCGCCAATCGGTTTGCTTTCCAGCGCGTAAACCGACGGGTTGCCCTGAGTCGAAAAAGCATAGCTGACCGATTTCATGTCCGATGGGAAATCCAAATTCGTCGCTTTTAATCAAGGCTTCCTGAAACACCACAATCGGTAAAACGTTTCAGACGGCCAGTTTGCCGTTTCCAAGTAGTCTTGTTCTTCCTGCGTGCAGACCAAAAGCCGACAGCCCTTTGAAATCACGCGGGCGGATAAATTCGATATCGACACCGGCTGTTAAGGGATGAGGGCGCACATAACAAAGCGGCAAAGCCTTGGCTGTGGCTCAGCGATACAGTCGCTAAATCGGTTTGCTGTTTTAACGCGCGGCTGACTTGCCAGTCTTGACGCTGCGCCAGTTGCGGCGTGGCAGCCAAACGTTGGGAATCGGCTGCGTTTAGAGACGCATGGTCGTAGCAGGCGGCAAAAGACGGATCGGCCAGCAGGCAGTGAAGGGGTGTTGTATCCATAAAATAGAAAAAAATGCCAAACTTCATATTGAAGTCCGGCATTTTTGACATTGATAGTGGAAGCTGCCTTTCAAAACCACACGGCTGTTGAATGTAGCGATGTGGCATTCGTACTCGTTACCGCCTTTGGTTACTTTGTCAAAGTAGCTAACCAGATGAACGGATTTGGCTTTTTTGCGATGCGCAGTGCTTTGGAAGCGTTTAACCGCGCTCAGGAATGCGCGTTGGCGGGTTTCATCAGGGGTTTTGCCGACTGAGTTGGAGATTTGACGGGAAGTCAAAGTCGCGCCGGACGTACTGCCGTAGTGAACGCGGATGCTAGGATCCAAAGCGGATTTGGCTTCGGCGGAGTTCAAAAGCCACATCGACTTTACACATATAGATATCGTTTTGACCTTTGCCATTGACTTTATGGCCTTCACCCATGCTGCGGCAGGCAGAACCGGCTGCAGTTGTTTTTTGAGTAGAAGTTTGAGAGGAGGAAGTAGATGGTTGGGAATTGCCGGATTGTGAGCAGGCGGCAAGCATCAGGGCGGATACGGCAACCAAAGCAGAAAAACGTAACATACGAACTCCTTTGTAATAATGGGCGTAGAAAAGTTTACAGAAAGCAGAATCATTTTTAACATATATGAAAGAAGTATAAAAATAGGGTTATGCAAAAATATTATATTTTTATTTAAATGATTTTCATGGCGTTAAGAAAGTTTTGAGGCGGTAATGCTTGACGAAGGAAGGAGAAAGCGTATATTGCGGTCTTCCTTAGGAGTAATGGCTGAGAGGCTGAAGGCACTTCCTGCTAAGGAAGCATGTGGGGTCAAACCCGCATCGAGGGTTCGAATCCTCTTACTCCGCCAAATATGAAAGACACCGTTTATACGGTGTCTTTTTAATATCCGAATTTCTTGAAATCCAAGGCCGTCTGAAAGTGTGAAATGACCGATTTGATTATTCTAAACAAGCCTTATGGCGTGATTTGCCAGTTTTCTGCGCATGAAAAACATCAGTGCCTTAAGGATTTTGTCGAGAAACCGGGATTTTATCCGGCCGGACGTTTGGATACGGACAGCGAGGGTTTGCTGTTGCTGACCAATAATGGCCGTTTGCAGGCGCAGATTGCCGACCCGAAATTTAAGCAGGTTAAAACTTATTGGGCGCAGGTGGAGGGTTCTCCAGATGACGCCAAATTGGATTTATTGCGCCGTGGCGTAGATTTGGGCGATTTTGTCACCCGTCCGGCCGAGGTCAGGGTATTGGAAGAGGGCGAAGCGGATGTTTTATGGCCGCGTGTGCCGCCGATTCGCGTGCGCAAGTCCGTGCCTGATTTTTGGGTGGAAATCAAAATTTCGGAAGGGAAAAACCGTCAAGTGCGAAGAATGACGGCGAAAGCAGGCTTTCCGTGTTTGCGCTTGGTCCGTGTGGCAATAGGCCGTCTGAACCTATTTGATTTGAATTTGGAATTGGGACAATGGCAGTTTGCGCCGCATCGTCCTTTAAATAGGATGAATAAAGGCCGTCTGAAATATTCAGACGGCCTTTTGTTATGGAAAAATTAATGATGTGAATGACCGATTTGGAAAGTCAAAGTAGTGTAGTTCGCCTGTTTTTGGCACACACTTTGATCGGGGAAATCGGCTTTGTGTTCTACGCTGGTTTTCCAGAAACCTTGGCGCAATGGAATGATGCTGACTTCGCCTTTGTCATCGGTAGTATCGGAGAAGGCTTGGGCTTCGGTTTTATGGGTTTTGCTGCGGTCGCTGGTGTCGAAGCCGTCAAATGTGGCGGTAACGGTGGCGTTGGGCAGCGGCTCGCCATTGAAGAGGACGCGGACTTTGAAGCGTTCGCCGACGTGGATGTTGGCAGGGTTGTCCAAAGGTACGATTTCTAAATGTTGGTCGACTTGTTTGGTGATGATGGCGGTATCCGCACTTTCATGGCCGACATTGACAATGTTTTTACCGAACATACGGGTTTGCTCGCAATAGCTTGCATCAGGCATTTCTTTGATGCTTGCCTGCTTCCAGCCCGCGCTGTTTTTAGACCAGAAAGTCGGTTGGTATTCGGCGGTTACCAAGTAGCTGCCGTCTTTGACCGGCAATTTGCTGCGGTATTGGTAATTGTATGTGCCTTTTTGAATCATGTTTTCTTTACCTTTTTCAGTCACCAGTGCATGGGTTTTGCTGAAAATGTGCAGGCGGTCTTTGGCGATCGGCTCAAGTTCCGGGAATTCGCCATAGCCCAATTCGGCTTCAGGTATTCGCCGCCATGTGTGGGCGGTTTCAATCCAAACGCGATGTGCGTGTGCGGCAGTGCTGAACAGGAAGGCGGATGCGATAAGCAAAAGCAGTGTTTTTCAAGATTTCTCTCGATTTTCGATGTGTAGAAAAGATAGAATAAATCGTTCGTTATAATATAACAAAAATTATTTAAATTTAAAGAGAGGCCGTCTGAAAGTTTTCAGACGGCCTTTAGTTGATTGTTTTTGAATCAGATTATCGAAACGGTTTAGTCCCCCATCACGACAAACGTCAATCGCTTCCTGCAAACCGCTGACGCTGTATATTTTCAGGTTTGGAAACTCTTTGGCATTGCGCGGCATATTGGCTTTCGGGACGATGGCGCGTTTGAAGCCGAGTTTTTCCGCTTCTTTGAGTCGCTCTTGTCCGCGTGCAACAGGACGGACCTCGCCGCTTAGCCGATTTCGCCGAAGGCGACCATTTTCGGGCAGCGGGCGGTTGCGGAAGCTGGAGAGCATGGCGAGAATGACGGCGAGGTCGGCGGCGGGTTCGCCGATTTTGACACCGCCGACGGCGTTGAGGAACACGTCTTGGTCGAAGCAGGCAATGCCGCCATGGCGGTTGAGGACGGCGAGCAGCATGGAGAGGCGGTTTTGTTCGAGGCCGACAGTGAGGCGTTTGGGGGTAAAAGCCGTGTGCATCATCGACCAATGCCTGAATTTCGACCAGAAGCGGGCGGCTGCCTTCCTGCGTGACCAAAACGCACGAGCCGGGCGTGTCGTCGCGGTAGCTGGCTAGGAAGATGGCGGACGGGTTGGACACGCCTTTCAAACCGTTTTCGGTCATGGCGAATACGCCCAGTTCGTTTGCTGCGCCGAAGCGGTTTTTGATGGCGCGTATCATGCGGTAGTTGGAATGTTGGTCACCCTCGAAATACAGCACGGTATCGACCATGTGTTCCAGCACGCGCGGGCCGGCAATCGCGCCGTCTTTGGTAACGTGTCCGACCAGTATCATGGCAATGCTCATTTGTTTCGCCATACGGGTCAGTTGAGCTGGCGCATTCGCGCACCTGCGACACGGAACCCGGGGCGGAAGTGATTTGGTCGGAATACATGGTTTGGATGGAGTCGATGACGACGACTTCGGGCTGATGTTGTTTCAAGGCCGTCTGAATGGCTTCCATACGGATTTCGGCAAGCAGATTCACGCCTTCGGTGGGCAGCTCCAAACGTTGCGCACGCAGGGCGACCTGTTGGGCGGATTCCTCGCCGGAAACGTACAGCACTTTGCGGCTTTGCGCCATTTTGGCGATGGTTTGCAACAGCAGCGTGGATTTGCCGATGCCGGGGTCGCCGCCGAGCAGGATGACCGCGCCGTCAACCAAACCGCCGCCCAATACGCGGTCGAGTTCGCCCATGCCGGTCGGATTGCGCGGCACTTCGGTAGCGGTCACGGCGGAGAGGGATTGGACGGTCGAAGTGTCCGCCGCCCAAGATTGGAAACGGGCGTTTTTTTCGGCTCGGGCGCGGCAAGGCTTTCCTGAAGCGTGTTCCACTCGCCGCAATGCGGGCATTTGCCTTGCCATTTCGGGGAAGTGCCGCCGCATTCGGAACATTGGTAGATGGTTTTGGGGGCTTTTTGCCATGATGCTTTTCCCTGTGGAATATTTGATGTGTGAAAAGGTCGTCTGAAAACAATCATATCGTTTTCAGACGACCTTTTTATTGAGAAATAACAGGTTTATTTTTGCTGTCTTTATCCGCATCTTTTTCGGTGCAGGTTTTTCGCTGCCAAGCCCAAAGATTTTTGCCATTCGGCTGGATTTTTCACCAAGTCCAAGGCTTTACGGAGTTGATCGTCTTTGGCCGGATTTGGAATGCGGCGGCTGGAGATGTCTTCGTCTTTATCTTTTTGGACTTGTCTTTATCGGCTTTGGTTTCTGTGTTGGCAGGTGTTTTCAGTGCTACTGTTGACGTCTTGGCCGCCCAACGGATTGCCGATATGGCCGACCAAATCGGCTTCGCGGCTTTCAAAGGCGCGGTCTTTGTCTTTGACTTCAACGTCAGGAACAATGCCTTGTGCTTGAATCGAGCGGTCGTTTGGCGTGTAGTAAAGGGCGGTGGTCAGTTTGACTGCGCTGCCGCCGGAAAGCGGAATCAGGGTTTGCACTGAGCCCTTGCCGAAACTTTGTGTGCCGACGACGACGGCGCGTTTGTGGTCTTGCAGTGCACCGGCAACGATTTCGGAAGCGGAGGCCGAGCCTGCGTTAATCAGGACGGTCATCGGAATGGTTTTTCAGCTCGGCAGGCAATCCGGCCAACGGGTCTTTGCCGCTGGTGGTGATGTAGTCTTCGGCAGTTGCTTTGAGTACCATGCCTTCTTTTTTTGTTGCGGCCTTTGGTGCTGACAACGGTTACGTCAGGTTGCAGGAAGGCTGCGGATACGCCAACTGCACCGTTGAGCAGGCCGCCCGGGTCGTCGCGTAAGTCGAGGATGATGCCTTTGAGCGGGCCTTTGTTTTTCTTTGACGAGGGCTTGTGCGGCTTCGTTGAGCGCGGCAACGGTGCGCTCTCTGGAATTGGGAGACGCGGATGTAGCCGTAGTCTTTTTTCAAGCAGGTGATGGCGCACGCTTTTGACTTTGATGATGGCGCGGGTCAGGTTGACGACGATGGGTTTGTCGGCATTTTTGCGTGAAAGCGTCAGTGTGATTTTTCGTACCCGGTTTGCCGCGCATTTTTTTGACGGCTTCGCTGACGGTCAGGCCGCGCGTAGAGGTATTGTCGATTTTGACGATGAAGTCGCCGCTTTTTCACGCCGGCGCGTTCTGCAGGTGTGTCTTCAATTGGGGCAACTAACTTTTGACGAAGCCGTCTTCTTGTCCGATTTCCATGCCCAAGCCGCCGAATTCGCCGCTGGTGGACTCTTTCATTTCGGCATAGCCTTTTTGTCCATATACTCGGAATGCGGATCGAGATCGGACACCATGCCTTTTCATTGCGCCTTCAAAGAGCTCGGCGTCGGGTTTGTCTTGGTAATAATTGGCTTTGATTTGGCCGTACACTTCTGCCATGGTGCGGATGGTTTGCACGGGCAGGGCCTCGTTGTCTTTTTTTGTCTTTTTCGGCGGCAAAACTTTGTACACTCAGACTGAGGGCGATGCCGCTAAATGCGCCGAGAGTGTAGATTGCAACTTTTTTCAAAGTGGATTTTGTTGACATTCGTTTGACTTTCTTTTTGTGTACGGTAAGCAAAGTGGTTTTTGTTTTCTCTGAACCCGTTGACTTTATGTGATTTAAACGCTTGGAACAATAAGTTTAAGGTAAAAAGTTTGTTGTTTAATGTGCTGAACAGGCGTGAAAATCGTGTTTTTATTGTAGTTTATGATGAAAATTCAGGCGGCCTGAAGAGGAAAGCCCACTCAGGCCGTCTGAAACATCAGTTAATCCATGAAAGCGGGATTCATGACTTGTCCGTTGTAGCGGACTTCAAGGTAAAAGGCCGGTTTCGCCCGACGGCAAAGTGCCGCTGGTGCCAATCTTGCTGCCGGCATTGACGGCGTAGTTTTTGGGCGATGTCGATTTCGTTCAGGCCGGAGTAAATGCTGACATAGCCGTCGCCGTGGTCGAGGACGACTACTTTGCCGTAGCCTTCAAGTTCGCCGGCAAAAGTAACCGTGCCTGAGGCAATGCTGCTGACCGGAGTAGGAACGGTATTGTAGAACACGCCTTTCCAAACTTCGCCATCGCCGCGGTCTTGACCGAATAGGCCTGCCAGTGTGCCGTTGACCGGTTTTTCAGACGGCCTTGCATACGGCTGAAGCTGTTGGCGTTGCTGACGGTAAAGCCTTGGGTGTTGGGGGCTTGCAGTTTCATGTCTTCGTCAGTCAGCGTGGACATGGCGGCGCGTTCGGCTTCGGCTTTTTGTTGGACGGCAGCCTGCTCTTTGCGGGCTTTTTCGGCGGCGGCCAAACGAGCTTCGGCGGCTTTTTTACGCGTTTCGGCTTCGGCTTTGCGTTGCTCGGCTTTGCGTTTTTCCAAATCTTTCAAGAGATTGTTGAGGCGCTGCTCGTTTTCTCTGTGGTTGATTTTTCTTTGCGCTTCTTTGGCCATTTGCGCGTTTTGACGGCGGCTTTCGGCTTGTTCGGCGGTATTGGTTACGCCTTGTTGGCGCAAGGAAGCTTGGATATTGGCTTGCAGTTTTTCAGGTAAGCCAATTCATTGTTGATTTTTTTGCTCTTGCGCGGCCAGCTCTTTTCTGTTGTTTTTTCCAAGTCTCTCGCGACTTGGTCGTTGGCGTTGTTGATATAACGCGTGTAACGCAGGAAGCGGGTTTTTTGACCGGCATCGGCGTTTTTCAGGAAGAGGGCAACCGCGTTGGGCTGGCTGTTTTTATAGTTGCCGGACACAAAGCGCGAAATTTGGGCGCGCGTGTTGGAAACTTCGGCTTTCAACTGGTTGGCATCGGCATTAAGTTTTTGGAATTTTTTTCCCATGCGTCGCGTTGTTTGCGGTTGATGCCGGAGAGGTTGTTGCGTGTTTGTTGCAGCTGTTTGAGCGTGGCATTGACATGGATAATGAAACCCTCGTTGCGTTTGGCAAAAGGATTTTTGGTTTCCATATCGTTGGCGGCGGCAGTTACGGCTGCTTTGAAATCGTTTTCGGCTGAAGAAGCGGCTTTTAGGCTCAACTTTAGGCTCGGCTTTTTGTTTTTGCTCTTTGGCTTTTTGTGTCTTTTTAGTGTCTTTTTGTCTTCAACAGCTTTTTGCAGTCTCTTTGGCTTCTTTAGCGTCGGCCTTTTTGTCTTCGGCTGCTTTTTTTACGGGCTCTTTGGTTTTTGCCGTCTTTTTATCCCTCGGCCGCTTTTTAGCAGACTCTTTGGCTTTGCTGTCTTTTTATCTTCAACAGGTTTCTTGTCTTGTTCTTTGGCTTTGCCGGATTTTTGCGGCTGCGGCTTTTTGTCTTTTGCCGTTTCTTTAGGCTCTTCGGCTTTACGGTTGGCCTTTTTATTGTCGGCAGCTGCTTCGGCGGCTTTAGCCGTTTTGTTTTAGCTGAAGCGCGTTCGTTTTTTTGTCGGAGGGTTCCTTCTCTTTGGAAGCTTTGGCTTTAACCGCTTTTTGTCTTCCTCTTTTTCTTTTACCGCTTGTTTTTGAGGTTTCTTTTTACATCTGCCTTAGCGGCTTCTTTTCTCTTTTTTTACAGGCGCAGCTTTTTGACGGCGGCCGCTTTTTCTTTCGGCGCGTCTTTGGCGGCATAGGTTGGCAGGGAGAAACTGAGCAACAGGGCGAGAATGAGGGGTTTGTAACGCATGGTTCGATCTTGCTATCAAAGTAGGAACAATAGGACGGATTATACTGTCTGTCAGGCCGTCTGAAAATAATATCGGGTTGCAATATGGACGAACGGTCTTATATAGTAACGATAGAGTAGGCGGATGGGATTAAGTCTGCCTCGAAACTGACAGTCTGGATCGACAGGATATTATGAAAAAATATTTATTAGTAGTGTTGGGTGCCATGGTTTTGGCGGCTTGTGGTGACAATACCGATAAAATCGGGCGCGCCAGTACGGTGTTTCATATGCTGGGTAAAAATGACCGTATTGAAGTGGAAGGTTTTGACGATCCTGATGTGCAGGGGGTTGCCTGTTATATTTCGTACGCGAAAAAGGCGGTTTTGAAAGAAACAGTCAATTTGGAAGAGGATGCTAGCGACGCATCGGTTTCCTGCGTGCAAAGTGCGGAAGTCATCCGTTATAACGAGGCTGCGGTTTTGAAACCGCGACAAGTGTTCAAACGCAGCGCCAGCATGGCATTTAAGAGCCAGCAGATTATTCGCTATTACGATCCGAAACGTAAATCTTTCGCTTATTTGGTGTACAGCGATAAAATCGTTCAAGGCTCGCCGAAAAACTCTTTGAGCGCGGTATCGTGTTTTGCCCATGCGAAAACCGATACGCCGGTACCGGTAGGCGGTGCGGTTTACGGTGCGTGCGTGGTGGACGCGCCGGTTGCCGACGGACAAAAATAATAAAAATCAGCTTATAGATTAAAAAGAATATGAATTTAGCCAACCATTTCCTGATTGCCATACCTCATATGGACGATCCGTTTTTACGGATACGGTTATTTATGTGCGAACACGATGAAGAAGGTGCGCTGGGCATCATCATCAACAAGCCTTCGCCGATTACCATGGACATGATTTTCGCCGCCGCCGACCGCAATATCCCGTTGCGCCTGCAACATGAAAACGTGATGATGGGCGGGCCGGTTCAGATTGAGCGCGGCTATGTCGTGCATACGCCGATCGGCCGCTGGCAAAAACAGCATGGTGGTAACCGATAACGTCGCGCTGACTTCTTCGCGCGATGTGATTGAAAACCCTGTCTAAAGAAGGTGCGGTTGATAAGGCTTTGATCAGCATTGGTTATTCAAAATGGGGTAAAGGGCAGTTGGAACGCGAGCTGGCAGAAAATGTTTGGCTGACTGTCCCTGCGGACGAGCATATTCTTTTTGATGTGCCTTACGAACTTCGTTATGCCGCCGCTTTTGAAAAATTGGGCGTCAATCCGAACGCCTTGGTTTCAGGAGTCGGCCATGCCTGAAGCACCAAAAAGGCACGGTTTTGGCCTTTGATTTCGGCGAGGCGCGTATCGGCGTGGCGCAGGGCGATACCGAGTTGGGCATGACTCATCCGCTGGCGACGGTAACCGGCAACAGCAATGATGAAAAATTCGAGGCCATTGCCAAGCTGGTCAAAGAATGGCAACCCAAGTATTTTGTGGTCGGCCTGCCGACGCATACCGACGGCACGGAGCATGAGCTGACCCGTTTGAGCCGCAAGTTTGGCCGCCGGTTGCACGGACGTTTTAATTTGCCGGTTTATTGGGTGGATGAAAGGATGTCTTCCCTATATGCGGAAAGCCTGCTTGCTGAAGCTCAAGTATTTGGCCGAAAACAAAAATCCGTACTTGACCAAGTAGCGGCGCAGGCGATTTTGCAAGGGTTTTTGAAGGTGGCGCGGCCGAGTATTTCAATGGCCGCGAAGAATAACGTTATTGATTATTAGGCCGTCTGAAACCGGATTTCAGACGGCCTTGGTTTGTGTTACGGCTTTGGGATAAAAAGAAGTTTAGTTTGGTTAAGCCTGATTTTTTCCGGTATAAATTTTGCTACACTCCATTTTCTTTTTTTAGACACAAATACAAGGAAAAAGTCATGGCACCTCATGGACAATCTTTTGAATGCGGCTACCCAAGTGTTGGGTGGCAACAGCGAAAAACGGCGCACAAGGTTCTATGACCGATATGGCGATGGATTTGGTTAAACAGCAAGGCGGCGTGGGCAACCTGATCAACCAACTGCAACAAGGCGGTTTTGGGCGATACCCTGAGCAGCTGGGTTTCCAACCAATCCAGCAACCTGCCTGTGTCCGGTAGCGACCTGCAAAATGCTTTGGGCAGCGATACGGTAAACCAAATCGCGCAAAAATTCGGCGTGGATGCCGGTCAAGCAGGCGATTTGTTGGCAAAAAGTATTGCCTGACTTGGTCGATAAAGCCATGCCTAACGGCACGGCTCAAGATGCGGATGGCTTCGGCTTGGACGACATCGCTTCTATGCTGCTGAAAAAAACTTTATGAAATAATGAGTTGAATCATTTGATAAGGCCGTCTGAATCCGTTCAGACGGCCTTACTAACTTTTGGTTCGCGGTAAATAACCAATAAGTCTTTTTTTCTGATGGAGGCGGATGGCTTATGATGGGCGCTTCATTTCACAAGATAAGAAGGTTATACACATGTCCCGCTTGACCATACACACAGTTGAAACCGCTCCTGAAGCTGCTAAACCACGCATTGAAGCCGTACTGAAAAACAACGGCTTTATTCCTAACCTGATCGGCGTTTTGGCCAATGCGCCTGAAGCTTTGGCGTTTTTATCAAGAAGTTGGCAAGCTGAATGCGGCCAACAGCCTGACTGACGGCGAAGTTGAAGTTGTCCAAATCATTGCCGCCCGTACCAACGAATGCGGTTTCTGCGTTGCCGGCCACACCAAACTGGCTACCTTGAAAAACTGCTGTCCGAACAATCCATCAAAGCCGCACGCGCATTGGCTGCAGGCGAGTTTGACGATGCCAAACTGGGTACTTTGGCGACATTCACCCAAGCCGTTATGGCGAAAAAAAGGCGCAGTATCCGACGACGAGCTGAAAGCTTTCTTCGATGCTGGCTACAAACCAACAGCAAGCCGTTGAAGTCGTCATGGGCGTTGCTTTGGCAACTTTGTGCAACTACGTCAACAACCTTGCCAAAAACTGGAAATCAATCCTGAATTGCGAGGCATTTGCCTAATCTCATCAAAGGCCGTCTGAAAATTCAGACGGCCTTTTAGTAAAAAGCAAGGATATCCCTTGTTGCTAAGAATAATTCATGAGTAGAACCATCTACGCTTCAAACCTTATTCAGAGGAAAAATCATGACACGCGAAGCTTTACTGAACAATGTTGCCGCACTCGTTAAAAAGTAAGCTGAAACCATTGGTGGACGACATCGACCGCAAAGGCCTGTACCCGAAAAGAATTTATGCTGGAATTGGGCAAAATCGGCGGTTTTGCCGCGACCGGTACGGTTGAAGAAGGCGGTAACGGTTTGGGTTTGGCAACGCAAATCGCCGTATTGCGCGAAATCGGTAAAGAATGCGGCGCGACTTCGTTCAGCGCATGGTGTCAGGCAGCTTGCGCGTGGTATCTGCATCAATCCCCAACCAAGCGGTTAAAGACAAATATTTGGCCGATATTCTGCAGGGCAAAGTCTTGGCCGGTACGGGTATGTCCAATACCGTCAAACACCTTGCCGGTATCGAAAAACACAATCTGCAAGCCGAGCGCGTCGAGGGCGGCTACAAAGTCAACGGCGCTTTGCCTTGGGTATCCAATATCGGCGAAGACCATATTTGGGCGAATACCGCCCAAGTCGGCGACAGCTATGTGATGTTTATTACCGGCGGCCAGTGGGAAGGCGTGACCCCTGCAAGATTGCCCTGAGTTTTTGCGGTTTGGAAGGCACGCGCACTTACAGCCTGAATTTTTAAAGACGTGTTTATTCCCGATGAAGATGTGATTGCTACGCCTGAGCAGTTCCAGTCTTATATTCCAACCATTAAAGCCGGTTTCATCTTGCTGCAAATAGGTATCGGCGCCGGTGTGATTGACGGTGCGCTTGACATTATCCGCATAGCCAATGTAGTGAACGCGGAAGTGAACGCTTACCTCGACCACAGCTACGATGATTTGAAAGCCGCGTTGGACGGTGCATGGGCGGAAACCGAACGCCTTGCCGATGATGCGTGGAACAATAAACCTGATACGCTGGCAACCTTGAAACTGCGCGAAGCGCTGCTGTGTTGGCACTGAACGCCACTCAATCTGCCGCATTGCATGCCGGCGCGAAAGGTTATCTGATGCGCAGTCCGGCGCAACGCCGCGTCCGCGAGGCCATGTTCGTCGCCATCGTAACACCGGCCATCAAACACCTGCGTAAAGAAATTGCCGCTTTGGAAGCAGCGCAATAAATTTAAAATATCAACAATAAAAACAGACGAAAGGCCGTCTGAAAATACGGTTTCAGACGGCCTTTTTAAAATATCAAAGGAACACAAAATGGCTCAATATATGTGCGGCCCTTGTGGCTGGATTTATGACGAAGATCTCGGCGACCCTGAGCACGGCTTGCCTGCCGGAACCAAGTTTGAAGATATTCCTGATGACTGGAAATGCCCTGAGTGCGGCGTAGGCAAAGAAGATTTTTATCTGTTGGATTTCGTGATATAACTTGGTTGATTTAAAAAGGCCGTCTGAAATTTCAGACGGCCTTTTGTTTATCGGCGGTATAAAGCAACCATGGTTTTCAGCCGCTTTGACGCAGCTTTTCCACATCGGCAACCAGAGCGATGCGGACGTAGCCTTCGCCCGGATTGCCTTGTTCGGTATTGCGGGCGAGGAAGCGGCCGGGCAATACTTGGATAGCGGCTTTTTGCCACAGGTTGCGCGTAAATGCTAAGTCGTCGCCATCAGGGAACTTTCAGCCAAATGTAGAACGACGCGTCAGGCAGTTTGACATCGAATGCCTGTTGCAAAATAGGGATGACGCGGTCGAATTTTTTTCTTGGTAGAGGCGGCGGTTGTCAATGACGTGTTCTTCATCGTTCCAAGCGGCAATGCTGGCGCGTTGGACGGGAATGCTCATCGCGCTGCCGTGGTAGGTGCGGTAGAGCAGGAAGTTTTTGAGCAACTCGGCATCGCCTGCGACAAAGCCGGAACGCAAACCGGGGACATTGGAGCGTTTGGACAGGCTGGTGAACATAATAATGTTGCGCGTGCCGCGTCCTAATTGCGCCGCCGCTTGCAGGCCACCGATTGGTTTGTTGCCGTCAAAATAGATTTCGGAATAGCATTCGTCAGAGGCAATAACAAAGCCGTATTTGTCTTGCAAATCAAAAAATTTCTTTCCAGTCTTCTAATTGCAGGGACGCTGCCGCTCGGGTTGTTGGGCGAGCAGACGATCAGGACTTTGGTGCGCTGCCATACGTCTTCGGGCAGGCTGCTCCAATCGGGGGTTGAAGCTGGGCGCAGGACAGTTGGCAAAATGGATTTCGCCGCCGCCCAAAATAGTCGCGCCTTCGTAAATTTGATAGAAAGGATTGGGGCTGATAACGACCGGTTTGGGGCCTTCTGAAGCCGGATTTAAAACGGTTTGGATAAAAGAGAACAAAGCTTCCCGGCTGCCCAATACCGGCAAGATTTCATTGTCGGGATTGAGGCTCAAACCATCATAACGGCGGCCCACCCATTCGGCACAGGCTTGGCGCAGTTCGGGCAGGCCTGCGGTCAGCGGATATTTTTCCAGTTCGTGCAGGGAGGCGGTTAGCGCGTCGGTGATGACTTTGGGCGTCGGGTGTTTCGGCTCGCCGATTTGCAGATGAATGGGCGTTACACCCTCGGGTGCATCAATGCCTTGCATAGCTTCACGCAGGCGGGCGAAAGGATAGGGTTTGAGATGGTTCAATAATGGGTTCATGATGTTTCAGCCGGATAAATTCAGGCAACAATCTTAGCATTTTTAGATAGATTGGGATAAAAAGGCCGTCTGAAAACAGGGTTTAAATGTGAACTGCACCCCAAAAGTTGGACACACCCCCTCCAACTCACAAGGTGCAGTTTTTTTATGAGCAAATATACATTACACTTCAAATACCAAGCCGTACTCCACTACCTGCATATACGCAGCCAACAGCGTACCGCAGACCACTGCGGCATCTCACGAACCCACCTGCGGCGATGGATACGCGCCTATCAGGAAGGCGGTATCGGCGCACTCGAACATCCCCAATCCAAAACCATGACCGAACACCGCAAAAACCCCTTTATCGCAGACAAACCCGACCATGAAAAAACACAGGCAGAGCTTATCGAAGAGTTGTGCTATATGCGCGCAAAGGTTGCCTACCTAAAGGAGTTAAAAGCCCTCAGCCAAAAGCAGACCGAAAAGGACAAAGCCAAACCGTCCAAACACTGAGGGCGCAACACCCGCTCAAATACCTGCTGCACATCGCAAACCTGCCCAAAAGCAGCTTTTACTACCACCACCAAGACCGCCCCGACCCCGACGCAGCCGACAAAGCCCTCCTTGTCGAAACCTACCGGCGGCATAAAGGACGCTACGGGCAAAGGCGCATTGCCGCAGCATTGGGTTGGAACCACAAAAAAGTGGCAAGACTGATGAAGCAGCTAGGACTGAAAGCTCTTATACGGGCGAAAAAAGCCTACCGCCATCCCGCCATGGGCGAAATATCGGAACACCTCCTCAAACGCCTATTCACAGCCGAAAAGCCCAACGAGAAATGGCTGACAGACGTGACCGAACTCAAAGGAAAGGACGGCAAACTGTACCTCTCGCCAATCTTGGACTTGTTGAACCGAGAAATCGTCGCCTACGCCATGAGCCGCAATGCTAACAGCGAAATGGTGAAGGAAATGCTCGAAAAAGCCGCACCCCGGCTGACTGATAAGGGAACGATGCTGCATTCCGACCAAGGTGTGCTGTACCGTACGGCAGGGTATAGGGGAATTGATTGCAAAACATTCCATGATTCAAAGCATGTCGCGAAAGGCGAATTGTTGGGACAATGCGCCGATGGAAAGCTTCTTTGCGGTGTTGAAGACGGAGTGTTTCTATAACGCAGGTGAATTGACGGTGGACGAATTGATGAAGCAGATAGATGACTATATGGATTACTACAACCGCGAGCGTTGCAGTTTGAAATTGAAAAAGCCGAGTCCTGTCGCATACAGAACCCAGCTTGCACAGAGCGCCTGAATAGGCTTTTATGAGTGTCCAAGATTTGGGGGCCAGTTCAATTTCCCGCAACCTTTTGCTGAATGGAACGGCCGTTTCCGTGATGATATGCGCGCGTTTTTGGTCTTGGGAAAGCGGTAATTTGGGCGCATTTGCCGAACGCTTGGCCGGGTCGTCCGATATTTTTCAACCACAGCGGCCGCCGACCGTCTGCCAGCATCAACTTCATTACTGCACACGACGGCTTCACTCTGCGCGATTTGGTCAGCTACAACGAAAAAAACACAACGAAGCCAACGGTGAAAACAACCGCGACGGGCATAATGAAAACATCAGCTACAACCACGGCGTAGAAGGTGAAACCGATGATGAAGAGGTTTTGCTCAACCGCGAATACACTTCCAAAGCGTTGCTTGCCTCCTTATTTTTTTATCCAACGGTACGCCCATGCTTTTGGCAGGCGATGAGTTCGGCAACAGTCAGCAAGGCAACAACAACAGCTACTGCCAAGATAATCCGATTACATGGTTGGATTGGCAAAATGGGTCTCATGTGTTGCAAGATTACACTCAAGAGCTGATACGCGTACGCAGCCAAATCAAGCTGCTGACAGATGATTGCTGGTGGGAAAAAGAGCGTGTGCAATGGCTCAATGCTGATAGCAGCCCGATGACCAAATATTGTTGGCACAACAGGGGCAGCAAGGCGATTCAGATTGTTTTGGACGACGAGTGGCTGCTGTTGGTAAATGCCAAACGTAGTCGTCAGTTATTTAATCTGCCTCAAGGTAATTGGGAAATTTCTTCGTACCATCAGAGAAATTAAATTACGAAGAATCAGGGAAATGTGTTGTTGAACATATGGGGATTTGGATTTTACATAAAAACAAATTAAATGAGAATTAAACTATTGTTTGATTAATCCTTTGATATTTTGTTGGTATTTGTTCATTTTTGGCTTCGTGGTATAAATGGAAAATGCCGATGATATGATTAATGGTTTAATCGTTAATCAAATGTTTTATAAAGAAAAATATCCTTTTTAAAAACCTTTCCGCTATAATTCCCTTATTGTGTAACAAACCTACGCGTCATTCCTTTCAGACGGCCTGTTGCCGTTGTCAGGCCGTCTGAAAACCGAGTTTTGTTGTTTTTTTAATAAAACCATCAGGCGCGTTGTCCAGTGCCTCACGCTAGAGAAAGGCTTCCATGGCTAAGAAAAACTCCCCCATCTCCGGTTACGATTATGTAATGCCCTAAAACCGGACGCCGAAACCATCCGTAAATCCATCGTTTACAAGCTGATTTTTTTATCTTGGGTGTAGATCCGAAGGAGGCAACTTCACATCAATGGCTCAACGCCGCCATGCTTGCCGCGCGTGACCTGATTGCGGAAGATTTCCTCAAAACACGCCGCGCCACATCGACAACAGCAAACGCATGGTTTTATTACCTGTCTATGGAATTCCTGCTCGGCCGTTCGTTTGTCAACGCGCTGATTAACGAAGGCGTTTACGCCGAATTTGAAGAAGCCTTCAAGCAACTGGGCAAAGAATTTGCCGATGTCTGCGAACAAGAAGAAGATCCGTGTTTGGGTAACGGCGGTTTGGGCCGTCTGACCGCCTGCTTCCTCGACTCTTTGGCAACCCTGCGCATTCCCTGCTATGGGCTACGGCATCCGTTACCAATACGGTATGTTCAAATAAGAAATCGTGGATGGCCAACAAGTTGAAAAACCCGATTTGTGGCTCGACCAAGATTTGGCATGGCAAATCGGCCGCCCGAACAAACAATACGCCGTCAGCTTCGGCGGGCAGGTCATCAATATGGAGGACAAAAAAGAATGGCATCCGAGCGAAGAAATTTCCGCGATGGCATACGATGAAATCATCCCCGGCTACGGCGGAGACGTCGCCAACCCGTTACGCCTGTGGACGGCTCACGCCGGTAACCGCTTCGACTTGGCGGACTTCAACCGCGGCGATTACGCATCCGCCGTCCGTGCGCAAAATAGCGATGAAAACATCTCACGCGTCCTCTATCCGAACGACTCTACCGAATCCGGCCGCGAATTGCGCCTGAAGCAAGAATACTTCTTGGTTTCCGCTTCGTTCAAGACATCGTCGCCCGTCACAAATGCCGTTTCCCAAGCATCCGCACTTTGGCGGACGAAGTCGCCATCCACTTGAATGACACCCATCCGGTGCTCGCCATTCCAGAATTGATGCGCATCCTGATTGACGAAGAGGGCATTGCATGGACTGAGGCATGGAATATGTGCTGTAAGATTTTTCTCTACACCAACCACACATTGATGAGCGAAGCCTTGGAAACTTGGCAGGTTGACCTGATGGGCCGTCTGCTGCCGCGCCATTTGGACATCATCTTTGAAATCAACGCCTACTTCCTCAATGCCTTACGCGCCATCGGCAACTTCGACGACGACTTTGTCCGTCGTGTATCCATCATTGACGAAACCCATGGTCGTCGCGTCCGCATGGCATGGCTTGCCGTAATCGGTTCGCACAAAGTCAACGGCGTGGCAAAAATCCACTCCGATTTGATGACCACATCCATCTTTGCCGACTTTGCCAAAGTATTTCCGGAACGCTTTACCAACGTAACCAACGGCGTAACACCGCGCCGCTGGATCAACATCGCCAACCCGGGCCTGACCAAATTCTTGGACAAACATCTGGGCGACGAAGACTGGCGTCTGCATTTGGACAACCTGACCAAGCTCAACGATAAAGTGGACGATGCCTCCGTACAGGCAGAATTCGGCGAAGTGAAAAAAGCCGCCAAAGAGCGCCTTGCCAAATACATCGAAACCGAGCTGGGCATCAAAGTTAACACCGATGCACTTTTCGACATCCAAATCAAACGTATCCACGAGTACAAACGTCAAGCATTGAACGTGATGCACATCGTCGACCGCTACAACAAAATCCTGGAAAACCCGGATTTCGATTGGCAGCCGCGCGTGTTCATCTTTGCCGGTAAAGCCGCATCCGCCTATTACATGGCGAAGAAAATCATCCGACTGATTAACGACGTTGCCAAAGTCATCAACAACGACCCCCGTATCCGCGACCTGATTAAAGTCGTTTACATCCCGAACTACAGTCAGCCTTGCACAAATCATCATTCCTGCCGCCGATTTGCACGAACAAATCTCACTGGCAGGTACGGAAGCATCCGGTACCAGTAACATGAAATTTGCCCTCAACGGCGCAATCTGTATGGGCACACTGGACGGCGCGAACGTTGAGATTTTTGGAAAAAGTCGGTGCGGACAACTGCTATATCTTCGGTAACACCGTAGAACAAGTCGAAGAAATCCGCCACAACGGTTGTGACCCGTTGAGCTATATCGAGCGAGACAGCGACCCTGCGCCGCGTCGTCAATCAAATCAGCCAAGGCACTTTCTCTCCGGAAGAGCCAAACCGCTACAACGACGTGTTGCAACCATACGGCGACTTCTATCAGCTGATGGCGGATTTCCGCAGCTACATTGACACGCAATACAAAGCGGACGAACACTACCGCAACGTATCCGCATGGCGCAAATCAGCCTTTGATCAACATCGCCAACATGGGCTTCTTCTCATCCGACCGCTCCATCGCCGACTACTGCCGCGATATTTGGTACATCAAACCATTGAGCGAAAAGAATTGCCCAGCAAAAATTAAGCGTTGAGCAGATAGCGAAAGCCGATACATTGGGAAGATGTATCGGCTTTTTATATTCGCTGTTTTTGAATTGGATAACAAACTTAAAAAGGCCGAGACCTTTGCAAAATTTCCCCCAAATCCCTAAATTCCCACCAAAACATTTAGGGGATTTTTCCATGACCACCTTCTTTCAATAAACCGCACAAGCCATGATTGCCAAACACATCGACCGCTTCCCACTATTGAAGTTGGATCAAGTGATTGATTGGCAGCCGATCGAACAGTACCTGAACCGTCAAAGAACCCATTACCTTAGAGACCACCGCGGCCGTCCCACCTATCCACTGCTATCCATGTTCAAAGCCGTCCTGCTCGGCCAATGGCACAGCCTCTCCGATCCCGAACTCGAACACAGCCTCATCACCCGCATCGATTTCAACCTGTTTTGCCGTTTCGACGAACTGAGCATCCCCGATTACAGCACCTTATGCCGCTACCGCAACTGGCTGGCGCAAGACGACACCCTGTCCGAATTGCTGGAACTGATTAACCGCCAACTGACTGAAAAAGGTTTAAAAGTAGAGAAAGCATCCGCCGCCGTCATTGACGCCACCATTATTCAGACCGCCGGCAGCAAACAGCGTCAGGCCATAGAAGTCGATGAAGAAGGACAAGTTAGTGGCCAAACCACACTGAGCAAAAATAAAGATGCCCGTTGGACAAAGAAAAACGGCATCTACAAACTCGGTTACAAACAACATACCCGCACCGATGCGGAAGACTATATCGAGAAACTGCACATCACCCTCGCCAATACCCATGAGTGCAAACACCTGTCGCCATTTGTTGGAAGGACTATCCAAAGGTACGACCGTCTATGCCGACAAAGGCTATGACAGTGCGGAAAACCGACAACATCTGAAAGAACACCAGTTGCTGGACGGCATTATGCAAAGCCCACCGCAACCGTCCGCTGACGGAAGCACAAACCAAACGTAACCGGTATTTATCGAAAACCCGTTATGTGGTCGAACAAAGCTTTGGTACGCTGCACCGTAAATTCCGCTATGCCCGGGCAGCCTATTTCGGGCTGATTAAAGTGAGTGCGCAAAGCCATCTGAAGGCGATGTGTTTGAACCTTTGAAAAGCCGCCAACAGGCTAAGTGCGCCTGTAGCTGCCTAAAAGGCAGTCGGATACCCTGATTAATCAGGTATCCAAGGGGGATTAAGGAGATATTTGAGTAGAATCAGTGGATATTTGAAACGAAAAACAGCCGAAAATCTGTGTTTAGGTTTCGGCTGTCGGGGGAAAAAGGAATTTTGCAAAGGTCCCAGCCGCTTTCCAAACGTTTGCGTGGCGGCACCAAGCTGCCTGCGCCTATCATCACGTCGTCTTCAATGACGGTATCGTCCAGAATAATTGTACCCGTCCCGATCAACACACGATCGCCGATGCGGCAGCCGTGCAGCATGACTTTGTGCCCGACGGTTACGTCTTCGCCGATGATAAGGGGCGAACCTTCAGGCTTTTCCGCGTTTTTGTGCGAAACGTGCAAGACACTGCCGTCCTGTACATTGCTGCGCGCGCCGATGCTGATGCTGTTTACGTCGCCGCGCAACACGGCATACGGCCAAACGGATACGTCTTCGGCAAGCGATACTTCGCCGATGATGACGGAGGTCTCGTCGATGAGGCAGGATTCGTGGATTTGGGGAGTATGGTCTAAGAAGGGGCGGATAGGGTTCATGTCGTTTCTTTCTTTTTGATAGTGTGGCAGGTTTCAGACGACCTGCGGCTCGATATGGCGAAAGTATGCCGTTTTGACGCAGGTGAGGCAAGGGCGGTGTCTCCCTGAGATGTCGTCATGTCTTTGTAAAACAATATTTTTTTATGGTTATAGAACCATTTTTCCGTTAGGCCTGCATCTCTTGTTTACCGAAGGTGGAAAATTGTCCTTTATTATCTTGTAGTTACAAGTAGCTGAAAATCATTCTCTTGCCATTTGGATTGGAATGATATATATTTTTTAAAATATTTCATAAAAATAACGAAACCCGATGGTTTTGTTTTTCAAACAGGTTTGGTGGGTTTCCAATCTCACAAACCTTGGCTTCCATCCCATATCCGTTTTTCAAATCTATCTAATCCACCTTGTTTAAATAAAGGTGGCCGGAAGGTCGTCTGAAACTGTATGAAGGATATTCACAAGAGCGAAACACAAGAGCTGACTTTTGCCAAACGGCTGAAAGAGCAGACTACAACTATTCACGATAGCGTGGACAACTTGGTTATGTCTGTCGATCCGTTTACCAACAAAGAGAATTACATCAAATTTTTGAAACTGCAATCCGTGTTCCACAAAGCGGTCGATCATATTTATAAAGACTCCGAGTTGAACAAAGCCATTCCTGAGCTGGAATACATGGCGCGTTACGACGCGGTAACGCAAGACTTGGCTGATTTGGGCGACAAACCTTACGAATACGGTAAAACCGCTGCCGCATGAAACCGGCAACAAAGCCATCAGTTGGCTGTATTGCGCCGAAGGTTCCAATTTGGGCGCAGCATTTTTTGTTTAAACACGCGCAAAAACTGGATTACACCGGCGAACACGGCGCGCCACCTCGCCCCCATTCGAACGGCCGCGGCAAACATTGGCGTGCTTTTGTCGAGCATCTGAATGCTTTGGGTTTAAGTCCTGAAGCCGAAGCCGAAGCGATTCAAGGTGCAAAAGATGCATTTGCGTTCTACAAAGTCGTTCTGCGCGAAACATTTGACCTGCCTGCAGGTGCGGAAGCCCGGAAGGCTTTTGTTCCGCACCGTCATTAATGGTTTGACGATATAAGTAGAGGTCGTCTGAAACACATCTGTATACGCGGATTCATAAATTCTGTTTTCAGACGACCTTCATGCTGGTGTAAGTGTTGTATTGTTTGGTTATCCGCATCTGCGGTATATTTTAATTGGTTTGATGTAAATAATTATCAAATATTTTATCACCATCATTCCAAAAATACCATTATTACATTCAGGAGTTTGACCATGAAGGAATCATTTTAAATTAAGTATGTTGGCGATTGCCTGCAGCATCGCATTGAGTGCATGCGGTTCAAGCGGTGGTGGCACGCCGTCTGCACAGCCTGCACCGACCCCGCAACAGCCGGGCAATAATTCCGGCTCGGGCGGAGGAGGTGATTCAAAACAAACAGAAGAAGCTAAGAGCTGAAAGCCAAGAAAGCTGAAGAGGCCAAGAAAGCTGAAGAAGCCAAGAAAGCTGAAGAAGCCAAGAAAGCTGAAGAAGCCAAGAAAGCTGAAGAAGCCAAGAAAGCTGAAGAAGCCAAGAAAGCTGAAGAAGCCAAGAAAGCTGAAGAAGCCAAGAAAGCTGAAGAGCTAAAGAAAGCTGCAAGAAAGCTGAAGAAGCCAAGAAAGCTGAAGAAGCCAAGAAAGCTAGCAAGAAGCTAAGAAAGCTGAAGAGGCCAAGAAAGCTGAGGAAGCTAAGAAAACTGAGGAAGCTAAGAAAGCCAATGAGGCCAATTCAGGTCAAGGTTTTGGCGGCGAAGGCAAAGTAATGGGCAAGGCTTTTGGATGGCGGTGTCTTGGTAGCGAAAAAACGTGAAACCGGCGATTTGGAATATGCCAAAACCGAAGCTCCGACTGCCTCGGATAAAAACAGCGTCGTACTTGATGGTGTCGCCATTAATACCAAAGACGTTAAAGCGGGTGAGTTTACGTTGGGCGAAAAAGTATGAACGGCGGTAAAAGCCGATGCAGCACAATATGCGGTACACAGCGGCGACCTGTTGCCTGACGTCTCGTTACGGCGGTGTTGCCGATGTCAGCGATCTGCGTGATGTGAAACAGGCGTTGTTTGTCCAAGGCACGCCGTCAGGCAGTGATACCGTTGCAGCCCAAAGAGGGGATGCAACCTATAAAGGCATCGGCCTGCATTTCCAAAACGGACTGCCGATCAATACAAGAGGTCTGCAAAGAAATTTTTTTGAAACCGGTTCGCAAGCCAAGCTGGCCAATCTGTATCCCTGCCGCCAAAGCAAACCTGATGTTACCGCAAAAGTCAATTTTGACCAAAAACCATCAATGTCAGCATCAACCGCTATTCCGATCAAACGGTTGGCGGTGGTAGTGGTGGCAACAGGATTGCAGGTGTCGTCAAATCCAATGCGCGCGATATGGCGGAAAATCTGTCTTTCAATGGCGATTTGCACGGCAACACCTTCTCCAACAAGCAAGGTACGATGCAAGGCGGATTCTTTGGCGCGAAGGCAGACCAACTTGCCGGTACATATAGTGCGGCAGGCAAAAACCAACGTGATGAAGACGTAGTGGCGCGCGGTGTGTTTGCGCAAAAACGCCAAGATGCGGCAGCTCAAGCAGGCGGACAGCCCTGATGTGCCGGTTGCCAAACCCGATACGCCCGTAACCAAACCTAAAGGTGATGCCGCTGCGGCCGAATTGAGGTGAAACAGGCGAGCAATATATCTTATCGAATATCGCGGACTTGACCAAAGTCATTATCAACGGTACGACAATCGCTTTGTCACCTGTTACCAACAAGCTCTATCGAACTGAATTGGGTTCGGACTACAAATCGTTTGTTGCTTCAGGCAATTTGAGCAATGTTGTCTTCGGTGCGGCAAAACTTGCCGATAATGCCTACTCCTTGTTTGTTCAGGGGGTAATGAGTACCTCTCTACCGTCCGGTACGGCTAAATACGTAGGCGAGGTGTTGAATTTCCGTGCCCGCAACTTGGATGATAAGGAAAACTGGGTGGATGCCGGCAACACCTACCGTACCACCGGTTCGTTTACCGCAGATGTCAACTTCGATACCAAGACTATCGCAGGTAAAATCAATAGTGGTGACAGATGGTTCATGAATGAACGAGCCTTTACCGCAGGTATTACAGGTAGCAGCTTTAATGGTAAATGGACTTCAGATGCACAAGGCTCTGTAACCGGCGGATTCTACGGTGACAAAGCTGCCGAAATGGCTGGGCGATACAGTTATCAAGACAAAGAAGATAAAAGTAACAATGCCTTTGGTGTATTCGGCGGTAAAAAGCAATAACCGTTTGATTTAAGCTGAAAACAAAACCGCCTGAAAGGGCGGTTTGTTTTTGAGTGATGGATTTTCAGACGACCTTTACGGTAACAACAATCTAGAGAGCAATTTACCCGCTAAAAGGTCGTCTGAAAACCTTGAATCTTATTTTTCAGATAATCTGAGATCTTTGCAAAATTCCCCAAAATCCCTAAATGTCTTGGTAGGAATTTAGGGATTTTGGGGAATTTTGCAAAGGTCTCAAATAGAGAAAGCATCCGCCGCCGTCATTGACGCCACTCATTATCCAGACCGCCGGCAGCAAACAGCGTCAGGCCATAGAAGTCGATGACGAAGGACAAGTCAGCGGCCAAAACCACACCGAGCAAAGACAGCGATGCCCGCTGGACAAAGAAAAACGGCTTATACAGACTCGGTTACAAATAACATACCCGTACCGATGAGGAAGGCTATATCGAGAAATTGCACATCACTCCCGCCAATACCCATGAGTGCAACCACCTGTCGCCTTTTGCTGGAAGGAATAGCCAAAGACACAACCGTCTATGCCGATAAAGGCTACGACAGCGCGGAAAACCGGCAACATCTGAAAGAGCATCAGTTGTTAGACGGCATTATGCGCAAAGCTCACCGCAACCGTCCGCTGACGGAAGCGCAAAACCAAACGTAACCGATATTTGTCGAAAACCCGTTATGTGGTCGAACAAAGCTTCGGTACGCTGCACCGTAAATTCCGCTATGCCCGGGCAGCCTATTTCGGGCTGATTAAAGTGAGTGCGCAAAGCCATCTGAAGGCGATGTGTTTGAACCTGTTGAAGGCCGCCAACAGGCTAAGTGCGCCTGTAGTTGCCTAAAAAGGCGGCCAGATGCCTGATTAATCAGGTATCCAAGGGGATTAAGGGTGGGATTTTGAGAATCAGTGGATATTTGAAACAAAAACAGCCGAAAATCTTTGTTTAGGTTTCGGCTGTCGGGGAAAAAGGAATTTTTGCAAAGGTCTCAGGCCGTCTGAAAAATGATGT
>BNJV01002805.1_pt1 | contig 40683 bp, 46 predicted proteins | sample 8540591 | NCBI WGS metagenome assembly BNJV01 (sample SAMD00202457, study PRJDB9452) | human saliva metagenome | host: Homo sapiens
CGGACTTGAATCGATCTGAAAAGTTGACACCAAATGTGACACCATATAAAAATATGGATAGGAGTGAACGATGTCAAAGTGGGAAAAGCTTCTGAGAAGAATTTTTAGCGTTGTCGAAGGATTTACGTTTTGACGAATTGCGGAAAGTACTTGAAAGTTACGGATATGTCATGAAGGCACCGAAAAGCGGAAGCAGTCATTACACATTTCGAAAAACGGGGAAGTAATCCGATTACCATTCCGAAAGATGAACCAATTAAGAGAGTGTATGTTGAAATGGTAAGAGATGTTGTCCTGGAGGAGGTACCAGATGAAGAGCGTTGAATACTATATGAATCTTCCCTATAAGTTGGAGATTGTGCCTGATTTGGATGAGGGCGGATATGTGGCGCGCTATCCGGAACTGCCCGGTTGCATTACCGTGGGGGATAGCGTTGAGCATGTCGTATCGAATGCTATCGATGCAAAGCGTGAATGGCTGACCGCCGCCCTCGAGGATGGCCTTCTGATATCGGAACCCAGTGAATTAGACGAATACTCGGGACAATTTAAGCTCCGCCTTCCGAAGAGTCTGCACAAATCTTTGGCAGAGCATTCGAGAGCGGAAGGAATCAGTATGAATCAATATTGCGTTTATCTGCTTGCAAGAAATGATGCTCTGGCGAAAGCGTAAGCGAAAGGGCTTGTACTCGACAATCGAATTTTAGAAATGGATGGATATAAGGGATGCGTCTCTGTGAATAACGGAGGCGCATTTTTGTTGTATCCTTCGCTTGGCATGGTATAGTGATAGAAAGCTGATACGAGGAGCGGTAAAGATGGCGAGCAGATATATCATCAAGTACAATGACGGCGCGGTTGAGATGACGAAACCGAATAGCACGATTCTGATATATAAGATTCCGTACACCAATCTAAAAGCCTTGAATCCGGGATTTGTGATACCGAATCTCTTCATCGTGTACATTTTGTTTGGGAAAAACGCACGCGGGAAAGATGTGCTCTATGTGGGGAAGTCAAAGAACGGTCTTGCAAATCGCCCTACTGCACATGATGATAAATATGCGAACTGGTCCGATTGCTATATTCTGACACAGTTTAAGGAGCGCACATTTTTTAATGACGGGACCATTCAGTATTTAGAAGACGTCCTAAATCACAGAATCAATGAGCTGAATTTGTACCACAATACGACGCTTACGACAAGCTCCGGTACGGCAAACACAGATGATGTGGAGAACTGTGATGATTACCTTGCCGAGGTCTATAAGATGCTGGATATTCTGGGACTTGATTTGATTACCAACTCCGAAGAAGCCGAGGCAGAAAAAGACCTTGAAGAGTCCGACTACAGTTCTCGGGCCAGCGATCGGGCAAAAATACCGGACGGTATCTATTATTTTACAAGAAAAGTTAAGCGACTCGGAAATACCTTGTTGCGAGGCGAAATGAGGGTACAAAACGGTACCTTTATTCTTTTGAAAGGAAGCGATATTGTGACGGAAACGGGAATCGGACTTGCCCCGCTTGTTGATGAAAAAAGAAACCGGGCCAAAGTGGAAGAGGGGAAATTGATGGAAGATATTGAACTGACATCACCTTCTGCCTGCGGCGAGTTTATCATGGGAGCTTCTTGCAACGGTTGGGATGCCTGGAAAACAAAATCCGGAGAATCGATTGATTGTTATCGCAAGTGAACTTAGAGGTGCTCGTGTTCCCCGCTATCGGAGTTTGGAAAAGCGGTGTAGAATAGAAGTCTGCGAACTCGATTGCTTTGGCGCATCGGAAACGATGCCTACGGTTTTGCGGAGCGGCAATCGGGAGAATGGCATTACGGTGTTAAGGAGAGTCAATATGTGGTCAACGGAGAGTGTGTTTTATCAGATTTATCCCCTCGGTTTTTGCGGTGCGCCGAAGGAGAACGATGGCGTGCTTGTGCCCCGAATTCGGAAGGTAATTGAGTGGATTCCGCATTTAAAGCGCTTGCATGCGGATGCGGTCTACTTTTCGCCGGTGTTTGAATCCGACCGCCACGGTTACGATACGCGGGACTATGCGAAGATTGATTGCCGCCTCGGCAGCAATGCGGATTTTGCGGAAGTCTGTAAGGCACTCAAAGAGAACGGCATTCATGTGGTCTTGGACGGTGTCTTTAACCATGTGGGGCGCGGCTTCTGGGCTTTTCAAGATGTGCTTCAAAAGCGGGAGCAGTCTCAATATAAGGATTGGTTTTACATCCACTTCGACGGAAATTCCAATTATAACGACGGCTTCTGGTATGAAGGTTGGGAAGGGCACTTTGAGCTGGTCAAGTTAAACCTTGATAATCCCCAGGTGACGGACTACCTTTTCTCCTGCATCAAAGTCTGGATTGAGGAATTTCAGATTGACGGCCTGCGCTTGGATGTGGCCTACTGTCTGAATCCGAACTTTATGCGAAAGCTCCGCGCGTTCTGCGATTCCGTGAAGCCGGACTTCTTCCTGCTCGGGGAGATTCTGTTCGGCGACTATAAGCGCATTGTGAATCCCGAGATGCTGCATAGCTGCACGAACTACGAGTGTTATAAGGGCTTATACTCGAGCTTTAACGACCTGAACCTCTTTGAAATCAACTATGCGCTGAACCGTCAATTCGGTAAGGAGAGTCATGCCATCTATAAGGGCGAGCATCTGCTCTGCTTTGCGGACAATCACGATGTGACCCGCGTCGCGAGTATCCTAAAGGAAAAGCGGCATCTGCCGCTGCTCTACTGCCTGCTTTTCGGCATGCCGGGCATTCCCCTGCATTTATTACGGTAGCGAGTGGGGCGTTTTTGGGTGAAAAAGGGCCATGGCAGCGACGATGCCCTACGCCCGGAACTTGCTTCGCCCGAATGGAACGAGCTAACGGATGCCATCGCCTCCTTTGCGGAGATTCATAAGAGCCATAAGGCGCTCACGCACGGCGATTATAAGAGCATTGTGCTCACGAACCGTCAGCTGGTATTTGAGCGCGAATTTGAGGGAGAGCGAATTTGGATCGGTTTAAATGCCGAGGACAAAGCGTATCACGCACACTTTAACGGGGCGGATGCAGGCACGGCGACGGATCTTCTGCGCGGCGAGCAGCTAGCCTTAAGCGGCGGATATCAAATGCCACCCTTTAGCTACTTCATCTGGAAGTTCAGCTAAGCTTTGAAAGAGAACTCGCATCAGAACTGAAAAAGAATCAAAAAGAACCCGCAAGTCTGTTTTTTTGAGACTTGCGGGTTCTCTGCGCTCATTTTCTTTACCACACCCAAGTTTGAGACAGCGTGAAAACGGGCGCAGATCTTAAAGTAGGAACAAAGGTAATGGCGGCGGACGGAAGCAAAGTGCAATCCCGAAATGGGAATGCGAACATTTGGAGCTAATGCTGACTCTTTTCGCTTAGGCTAAAAAACAAGCTGCAGTAAGAGCATATAGACGACCGTGCCTGCGGCAATGGAGAGCAGCATTTGCTTTTTCCATAGGTGCAGGGCGGCGGTAACTGCGATTGCGATGAACTCCGGAATTCCGTGAGCGCCGGAGAAAACGGAGACATGCTTTAGGCAGTATACCACCAAAAGGCCGAACACCGCGCAAGGCAGTGCCTTGCCGAGATATTGAACCGTTTTCGGCGTAGGCTTTTTGGAGGAGAAAATCAGAAAGGGCAGAAACCTTGTCAGCATGGTGCCGAAGATACAGATGGCGATGGTTGCAATTTGTTCGGGTAAGCTCATGGGACTCATTCGGATGCCTCTCCTTCCGCGTAGGCTATCTCAATCGGTTTTCGGAATACCGTTAGGAGAAGTAAAATCACAAGCATGGCAGGGAGCATGAAAGCATCCGCGCCGAAGAGGAGTAAGCAGAGTAGACTTCCGCCGATTCCGATGAGGCCCGTGTATTTTTTCTTCTCCTTCATCCATTGGTTCATAAAGATGGTCACAAACATGGCGGTCATGACAAAGTCGAGGCCTTCGGTGTTAAACTTTAGGAGAGAGCCGATCAGGCCGCCGAGTGTTGCGCCGGAAACCCAGTAGATGTGATTCAAGAGGGTCACAAAGAACATAAACCAGCCGCGGTCCACATCTTTCGGGATATCCGCCGTATAGTTGATTGAAAAAGATTCGTCGCACATGCCGAAGATGAGATAGGGCTTTTTCCACCCCATACCTTTGAAGCGGTCCAACATGGTAATGCCGTAAAAGAGATGCCTTGCCTGAACCAAGAGAGTCACGGTAAGCGTGGTCAGCGGCGCAAAGGCAGACATCAGCATGGAGACAGCAATGAATTCCAGGGAGCCGCCGTAGATGAGCATACTCATGAACATGGGATAGACAAAGGAAAAGCCGTTCACATTCATGAGGATGCCGTAAGCAAGCGCCAAAAACCAGAAACCGGCGAAGATGGGAAGCGTATAGGGAAAGGCAGCTTTCAGGGCTTTTCGTTTCATTAATCCCTCCTTGAAACCAAAACAAACGGAGTGTAAAATAAAATGAACGGGAAAAGAATACCACCGAACATTTAAAACGCACAAGATGTAAATTATAATTTTTACGCTTACGGAGATGCCATGGAAGCCGGAGAAATCATCGCATTCAATCTGAAACGTTTGAGAAACGAGAAAAACCTGACCTTGGGGCAGCTTGCCAACATGGCCGGTGTCAGCAAGGTGGTTCTCTCGCAAATTGAAAAGGGAGAGGCAAACCCTACCATCAATACGATATGGAAGATTACGGGAGCGCTGCAGTTGCCGTATTCCGCGCTCTTGGAAATGCCGGAAAAGGCTGCGGTCCAGATTCGGAAAAAGAAGATTTCCGCGCTTTCGGAGGACAAGTACCATATCTTCAACTATTATGCGAAGACCGCAGATCGAAACTTTGAACTGTATCAGATTGAGGTGGAACCGGGCTGCGAGCACGCATCCATCGGGCATTCCACGAATAGCTTTGAGTATCTGATGATGCTGAAGGGAGAGCTGGTTCTGGAAACCGACGGTGAGGCGTATGCCCTCAAGAAGGACGATGCCATCTGCTTTGATGCCTCCGTAGCCCATTCCTATAAAAATGTCGGCAAGAAGGACGCCAAGGCTGTGCTGTTAATTCATTATCGGTAAGAGAGGCAGAGTTTCTGTTCGGAAGCGGTTTGAATGAAGAAGGTCTATAGGAGGAGCGATATGAAGTTGTTGCTGACAGGCTTTACGCCGTTTGACGGCGAGGCAATTAACCCTGCACTGGAGGCGGTAAAGCGCGTGAAACCCGAGATTGCCGGCATGGAGATTGTTAAGCTCGAGGTCCCGACTGTCTTTGGAGAGTCTGTGCGCTTGGTTGCGGAAGCCATAGAGCGTGAGCAACCGGACTTTGTGCTCTCGGTCGGACAGGCGGGCGGCAGAGCTGCGGTCACGCCGGAGCGTGTTGCCATCAATGTGGACGATGCGCGAATCCCGGACAATGCGGGACAGCAGCCGATCGATGTCCCGATTTTCGCGGACGGCGAAAACGCCTATTTTGCGACCCTGCCGGTGAAAGCGATGGCAGAGGCCATACGGGAAGCCGGCTTACCCTCGGCCCTCTCGAACACCGCGGGAACCTATGTCTGCAATCATTTGATGTACGGCGTCTTGTATCATCTGAATCGACATCATAAGGCCGCTAAGGCCGGATTCATTCATGTGCCCTATATCCCGGAGCAGACAGCGGATAAACCCGGCGTTCCGTCCATGCCGCTTGACGACATTGTGAGAGCCTTGGAGGCAGCGATTGCCGCGATTCCGTCACATGATACGGATGTAAAAACAGCTTACGGAAGAGAGTGTTGATAGCAATGATCGAGAAAATCAGCGGTGACACAGCGTACTTTGAAGCGGCGCTCACGTCGGAAGACTTGGCGGATTTGTTGTCGGATGCCGGAATACGGCTTGTCCGCGCCTGGGGAGGTTATCGACCGGATGCGGCGGATTTGGAGAAGCTCAATGACTTATTTCGCCTTCGCCCGGAGATCGAATTTTGTGCGACGGAGCCGGGGCAGCTTGAATGCCTTCCGGAATTGCAGCGGGTTAGCGAAGCGGTCTCGGGCTGCTTCGGCGAGGGGCTTCATGACTTAAAAGCGCTGAAACGATTGCGTAGCCTCGGTCTCACGGAAGCGAATTTCACAGCGCTCACGGAATATGCGGATACGCTGGAGGAACTTAGCCTTTCCGGCAGAATCAGTAAGAAGAGCGGCGCTTGTCTTTCTGCGCTTACACGGCTTAAGCCCTTTCGCTGAGCGGAACCACACTGGAGTCTTTTGCTTGCATCGGCAAGCTTAAACTCACGTCCCTCTATGTATACGGCAACCGGCCGAACAGCCCTGCCGGACTGGAAGCACTGTCCTCGCTTCGGGAGCTTCGCGTGAAAAACAATTCCTCCTGGACGGATTTTTCGTTTTTGGCAGAGCTCAGAAACTTAGAGTCGTTATGCCTGGAGTACTGCGCCAAGTTGCGGACGCTCGTTCCGCTCGACACTTTGCATCAACTGAGATACGTAAGGCTCGGGAACTGTGACAGCCTCGAAGACCTTTCGTCTCTCCGGGGCCTGACAGCGGACTGTGAGGTCTTTGCGACGGGAAGAAAACTTTTGCAGGCGGGGCTTGCCTACGAATACAGCCCGAAAACCGGCGTAGCGGAGTGGTGCAGAGAAGCTTCTCCCAATCTGCCGGCGGAGCTTCTTACCCGGAAAAGAGAACTGTCATAATAAAAGAAGGCAGCTAAGTGTTCAAACAGAGTTGTACGGCCTACAAGTCCGATTTCATACGGATTTGCAGGCCGCTTTTCTGTTTTATAGAGCAGTTCTTTTGCCTTTTTGTCGGGAAGCTCTTTTTGCGCACAGAGACGTCAAAATGCATAAAATAATTGCCGATATAGCGATGACATTGTATAATAATCCTAAACTCAGGGCGTGAATCGGGTCAGCTTGCGGTGAAAGCCAGGGAGGGTCACGGAAGTGGAGACTCGCGCATGTCGCCGGGGGATAAGGAGGAGGGGCATGAAAATCACGGAGATTCGGCTCGGAAGCATTTCGGTGCCGCTGCGGGTTCCATTTAAGACAGCGATTCGCACGGTGACGAGTGTCGAGGATATCATCCTCGAGATTCACACCGACACGGGAGCGGTGGGCTACGGCGAGGCGCCGCCGACGGGCGCGGTGACCGGGCACACCACAGGTGCCATAGTCGGGGCGCTGAAGGATCACATCATCCCGAATCTCCTCGGCAAAGATATCGATGCCTTTGAAGATTTGATGCAGCTTGTTCAGTCCTGCGTACACGGAAACAGCAGCGCGAAGGCTGCGGCGGATATGGCTCTCTGGGATCTCTACGGACAGCTTTATAAGCTTCCGGTCTACAAACTCCTCGGCGGTGCGCGAAAACAGCTGGTCACGGATATCACCATCAGCGTGAACGGGCCGGAGGAGATGGCGCGGGATGCCGCAACGGCGATTGCACGCGGCTATGACTGCCTGAAAGTAAAGGTCGGCGCAGACCCGACACTCGATGTGGCACGGCTTCGGGCAGTGCGTGAGGTTGCGGGCGCTGACATCCGCCTCCGCATTGACGCAAATCAGGCCTGGGAGCCAAAGCAGGCGGTGCGTATCTTAAATGAGATGCAGGAGCAGGGACTCAAGCTTGAATTTGTCGAACAGCCGGTCAAGGCGCACGATATTGAGGGCCTCAAATACGTGACCGAGCACAGCTTTGTGCCCGTACTGGCGGATGAGAGTGTATTCTCTCCGCGCGATGCGGTGCGGGTACTGGAACAACGGGCGGCGGACCTCATCAACATTAAACTTATGAAGTGCGGCGGTATCTATAACGCGCTGAAGATTGCGGCTGCGGCGGAGATTTACGGTGTGGAGTGCATGATCGGTTGCATGCTGGAGGCGAAGATTTCGGTGAATGCGGCGGTGGAGCTTGCCTGCGCAAAGAAAGTCTTTACCCGCATCGATTTGGACGGTCCGGTGCTCTGCAGTGAGGACCCGATACTGGGCGGTGCGCGTTTTGAAGAGAAGTTTATCACGGTTTCGGATGAGGCCGGCATGGGCATCCGCGGCGTGGAGGGCTTGCGTTACCTGGATTGAGCATCAAACAATAAAAGATGGGGGAGAAAGAGATGATTACCAACGGGTTTACCTACATTGCGTTTCTTATTTTCCTTGCCGGGATGCTGCTGTTCCTGGAGAAAAAGACCAAGGCAAAGATTTTTAACATTGTGCCACCGCTGGTCTGGATTTATGTGCTGAACATGGTCTTTTGCACCATGGGGCTCTACAATTCCGAGGCTTGCGCTAATACCTATTCGGCGCTCAAAAACAACATTCTCTACGCTATGATTTTTGTCATGCTGCTTCGCTGCGACTTTAAGAAGCTATCAAAGCTCGGCGGGCGCATGGTGGCGATTTTCCTCGGCTGCTCGCTGACCTTAGCAATCGGCTTCCTGATCGGCTACCCGATTTTTAAGGGTACACTCGGCACGGACACCTGGGGCGCGGTTGCGGCGCTCTATGCTTCCTGGGTCGGCGGTTCGGCTAACATGGCGGCCATGCAGGCGGCGCTTCCGGTCGATGCCGGTGCGTACAGCTGCGCGCTTGCGCTGGATACCGTTTGCTACTCGGTCTGGATTGCGCTCCTCCTGCTCGCGGTGAAGTACGCGGGGCGCTGGAACACTTCGGTCAAGGCAGACACTTCGACGCTGCAGGCCATTGCGGAGAGTGCGAATGCCGAGGTCGCAAAGGAGAAGAAGGCTGCGACCAGTGCGGACTGGATTTTCCTGATCGGACTTTCGCTCATGGTTTCGGCTCTCTCCCAGATGGTCGGAAAGAGCTGCAATGCGGCACTCGCTGGCATGGGGCTCGGTATGTTTGACAAGGGAACCCTGACGACGGTCTTTGTCAGTATCCTGGGACTCATCTGCGCGGGCACTTCGCTCGGCAAGCTCCCGGCGGTCGAAGAGCTCTCGAATGTATACCTCTATGTGGTGGTCTCGCTGCTCGCATCGACCGCATCGGTATCCGACCTGCTCTCGGCGCCCATGTGGGTGGTATACGGACTCTTCATCCTGGTCATCCATGTGCTTCTCATGTATCTGCTCTCGAAGGTCTTCCACTGGGATCTCTGCATGGTCTCGACGGCATCGCTCGCAAACATCGGCGGTTCGGCCTCCGCACCCATTGTGGCATCCGCGTATGATGCTTCCTATGCGGGCATCGGCGTTCTGATGGGCGTGCTCGGCGCGGCAATCGGAAACTTCTGCGGACTCGGCATGGGCGCTTTGCTGCGGCTATTCCTATAGCAGCAGAGTCTTTGTGACAGTGTATCTTACTTGGGATGCCCGCAATGCGGGCATCCCTTTGCCGTTTACTTAGAAGGAGGGTGCAATGAGAAAGAGCATTTTTGAAAGCATGTATCTGCCGCTTCCGTCTCCCGTGCAGCAGATGAAGGAGCGCGGGAATTTAGAAGAGGCAGAGGCGTATTTGCAGCATTTGCTTGAGACGGGAGAGTGTCTTCCGGAGGAGCGGCGGCGCTTCCGCGCGGAGCTGGAAATACTGCGCCGTTTGCCCGCGGAGTATCCCTATACAAGGGCGGAAGCGTTGGAACTTGTGCGGCGCTATGTTCCGAATTTTTCGGAGGCGGACTTTGATTCCCTTCTCATGAAAGGCAAAATTTTTTGGCGTTATCTGGACGGGGAAGCCCACTTTTTCGGGCGTTTTTTTGACTCACTCTGTAAGACCGATTCCTTCTTTGCGGAAGCGGCGGAGAAACGGGGACACCGCATTCCCGGCAGTGACCGCAGGCTGCTTGAAGAGAGTGCGGAAAAGATGCGGGCGCAAGGGGAACTCTCTGTGCGCATCACAGTGCGCGCGGAGCTCGAGCTGGAGGAGGCATTTTTCCGGGAAGGGGCTCTTGTTCGGGCTTACCTTCCTCTGCCGCGTGTTACGGAAGAGCAGAGCGAGCTTGCGGTCGAAGAGATGAGTGGCGGCGGGCAGCTCGGCGCGGAAAGCGCGGCGCAGCGCGTTGTCTTTTGGGAGGAAAGACTCGGGGAAAACCATCCCTTTCTTTTAAGCTACCGCTTTCTGCATACCGAGTGCTACCGCGATGTCTACGGACTTGCGGAGAGAATGCAAGCCAAGGGCAGAGCAGTGAAGCAGTCAGAAAATGGGACAACAAAGTACGGTGCAGAAAAGCGAACCAAGAGCGGATATGACAGTGCCTTGTTTCCGCCGAGCGCATATCTGAGGAGCCTTGCCGCGGCGCTCACCGCGGGCGTGACAGAGCCACTCGTCAAGGCAAAGTGCTTTTACGATTTCATCACCAAGAAGGTGCGCTACAGCTTTATGCCCTCTTATTTTTGCCTGGACAGGATGGCGGAGCGCTGCGCTATGGACCGCGTCGGCGACTGCGGCATTCAGGCGCTTTTATTCCTATCGCTCTGCGAGGCGGTCGGAATCCCGGCGCGCTGGGAGAGCGGGCTAAAGACAGAGCCTAAGTTTATCGGCGCCCACGATTGGGTACGATTCTACACTCCCTCGTTCGGTTGGCGGGCCGCGGATTTATCCTACGGGGGTTCCGCTTGGAAGCGCGGAGACGAGCTCTTGCATCGCTTCTACTTCGGCAATGTAGACCCATGGCGCATGGCGGCAAATGCGCGTATACTTGGGGAGACGGGCTTCCCGGAGCCGGAATTTCGCGCAGACCCCTATGACAATCAGGTCGGGGAGATGGCGCTTGACGGGCGCGGCCTTCGCTACGAGGAATTCCGCCGCCGAAAAGAAGTGCTGCGGGCAGAAGAAGTACCGCAGGTGATACGTCCGTAAGGAGCGGGAAAAGATGAGGGACAGGAGTTTTAACAGCTGGATGCAGCGGGTTCTCTTTCAAAACTACGAAGACTGGCATATGAAGGAGCCGAACTATAACCGGAACGGCTTTCATATAATCGGAATCGATAACACGCTGAAAGCGATGCAGGACGGATACATTCCGTACATGGAACTGACCCCGCCGCAGGCAATTCAGGGTTGCACGCGGATGAAGGTGACTGTCAACAAGAAAAAGGACTGTGTCGACTTACATCTGGATGTGGATGGCAGATTCTATATGATTCCGGAACTCGCTTATCCGGAGGCGGTGCAGATTCTGCGGAACTTTGTGAGAAGCTTAAAAGCTTCCGGAAGCAAGCAGATATATCGAGGTGCAGCGTGTAGACGGCAAGGCGATTCAGGCGGATTTTCGAGAACTCGCTCTGCTTTTGCTCGGTGACAGCGAGCGAACCAAGCGCTTTTTAAAAAAGCATAAACCTGACAGCCTCGAAGCGGCGGAAGAAGCGCGGAATGCACTCTACGAGGAGATGTTGAGCAAAGAAGAGCGGTTGAAGTTGAATGGAAGTGTGACAAGGAGAGTTTCCTCGCTTTGGTCGGGGAACTCTGCAAGGCGCGGAAGCTTGCAATCCGGGAAGACGCGCTGCACGATGCGCCCGGCGATATCGAGGGCTGGTGCCGGGAGCTGAGTGCACAGTGGAGCGATTACTGCCTCGCGGAGCTCGATATGTTCAGCGAGACGCATGGCGTATTTCTGATTAAAAAGGAACACTGTGATGAGGCGGTACGGCTCGCAGAGAAACTGTTACTGACCGTCAGGATATACGGAAACGGGGAGGAAGCACGAAATGTTTGATTCACTGAAGAATTTCTTTGGCGGCAAAAAGCAGCCGGACGGATCGGAAGCGCAGCAGCCGGAATCGCAGCCGGAAAATGCACTGAAAAAAGCGCCTTTGCGCTTTACGTTGATGGCGGAGCGAGTTGTGCCGGACGCCGGGGAACGCTTTTATGCCGAGGGAGAGCTCTTCGGCGAGGCCGCGGTCGGGGAACGGGTCACGATTTTACACCGCGACGGGAATATCTCCCACCCTGTCTTAGAGGAGATGCAGGGAGGCGGTGCAAACACGAAGCTCTTCTTTTCGGGGAAAGAGGGCTTATCCCTCGATTGGACCTATGCCCTGATTACGAATATTCCCTATCAGATTGAGGGCGATGTGAACCGGCCGATTGAAAATCCCTATCTGCTGGGGCTCACGCGGGTCGTATTTCGCTTTCAGCAGGAAGGGGAGTTTCTGAACCTCTTTTTCCGTGAACTGGTGCGGAGCCACTATCTTCTCGCGGTGCGAACGGACGGAAGCCTGCCCGAGGGGAGCGGCACGGTGACATTGAAAAAGGGCATGCAGTTCGGCATTGCCCGCGTCACTCTGGATGAGGGTGAGAAAGCACTGCCGGTCTATACGGATTGGGACGCCATACGACAGATGGAAGCGCAGGGGACAAACGGTTGGAAGCGGGAGACCATGGTTCTTCACTTTCCGCAGCTCGTCGGGATGCTGCGGGAAAACGAGGGCTTTGTGATCAATCCCTACGGACCGCAATTATTCTATGTCTCGCCTGACATCATCCGCAGTATACAAAATTCCCCCGGCTATCAGAGTGAGTTCGGGGAGGCCAAGATGCAGAGTAAGACCGTCGAGCGGGATAGCAAGATGATGCTCGGCTACCCGGCGGAAAACGAAGAGGTGACGGCTCTTAAGAGCGCGCTGCTTGCCTATGCAAAATCGCGGCGGGAAATTGCCATGCTGGACTTGCTTCTAAAGAGCGATGAGGATGGAACCCAGTCCTACCTTATCATCTTGGACGTGCCGGAGGAGAATTGTCGCGCGTATTTTCAGGAGATATACAATGCCTGCCGCCATCTTTTGCATCGCGTCTGCTATATGGATTTTGTGACGCCGAGGCGGGCGGGCTTCGCGGACGGCGTGCGGACAGAGCCGCCGCTCTATGTCCGAGAGAAGGAAGGCTGAGATAGCAAGCAAACAGGATTCACAAGCTGCCTGTCGCTTCGAATCGAAAGAGACATGATAATAGATCGAAAAGCGGCTCGGAGAAAAAGGAATCCGTGAAGGAAATTGATTCACGAGAACGGTTGTAAAAAGCAAGCCTGTTTCTAGGGCTTGCTTTTTTGCTGTGCAAACGAATGCACCTTCTCATTTGTCTGCGTTAATGAGATACTAATGTTTCCCAAGTATAATCGATGAGATTAAGACAAAGGAGGCAGAAGCCGTGAGAATCCTGATTGTGGAAGATGAACGCAGCCTGAACGAGATATTTCCGTTCTTCCCTACTCCAAGGCGAAGCTCTGACGACGATGACGGAAGAGGTGTGTACGAGATCGAGTTCTATGTCGGAAACACAGAGTATGATTATAAGATCGATGCCTACTCCGGAGGCATCATCGAATATGATATAGACCGCGATTGATCCTTACAGATGCCCCGTTTCGGAAAATGATTCCGAACGGGGCTCTTGTTCGTTGATTGGCAGCGCGAACGGCATTACAATATACCTAGAGATGACATGGAAAAATCGGCCCGATTGAATGTAAGCGTCAGGCCGATATTCAGATCGAATATTGAGAAATTTGTCTGTAGAAGGTATGCGAAGTGAGGGGCAATTATGTTGGATCAAAAGGGCTTTGATCTCTGGGCAGAGGACTATGATAAGCTTGTGGGGATTTCCGAGGAAAAAAATACCTATCCCTTTGCCGGATACAGAGCAGTGCTCGGAAACATCTATCAAAGTATTATGCGAAAGCCGAAAGCTGTTGTTCTGGACCTTGGCTTTGGAAGCGGAAGGTTGACGGCCGGGCTGTATGAAAAGGGCTGTACCGTTTATGGGCAGGACTTTTCGGAGCGTATGATCGAACTTGCCGCGCAAAAGATGCCGGAGGCGAGGCTCTATCAGGGGGACTTTGCAGAGGGGCTGGCAGAACCGCTCCTCAGGGAACGCTATGACTTTATCATAGCGACCTACTCGCTGCATCATCTAGGTGATGAGCAGAAGCTTCTGCTTTTGCAAGCCCTCTGCAAGCTGCTGAACCCGGGCGGGCAGCTTTTAATCGGCGATGTGATGTTTGAGGACCGGGAGAAGCTGGAGCAGTGTCGAAGGGAGGTGGGCGATGCCTGGGATGAAGAAGAGATCTACTTCGTTGTGGACGAACTGAAGCAGATGTTTCCGGAGTTTAGGTTTGAGAAAATTTCGTTTTGTGCAGGTGTGCTGGAGCTTGACTGTGAGGCGCTGCGCACAAGAGAATAAAGAAAAAAGAGCGGAGCGCCTTGTTTTCTTAAGGCATTCCGCTCTTTTTACGGTCAACAGATCAGAGTGTTGACCCAGTTCTTACGCACGACAGCACAGGCAGCCGCAAGGTCGTGTTTTTGCAGGGCGGAGATCAGCTCCTCATGCTGTTTGGGAGAACGACTTTTGCCGGCATCTGCGATATAGTACATGTTTTCAATTCGCGCCACATGGCTTGCAGGAATCGATCCGGTTGCGGCAGAAAATGTGCGCACCGAGTTTGTTTTTGAGCAGGGCCACTTTATTTACGATGTGGAATTCACCGCAAACGGAACGGAGTACGGCTATTGGATTCAGGCTTCGGACGGAAGTGTCGTCAAGAAGAAAATTGAGCTGATTGGTGCGGGCGGAAGCAAGACCGGAATCACTGCGGCAATCACGCAGAAGGATGCGAGAAAGATTGCGCTTCAGGATGTAGGACTTACGGAGGCGGAAGTTAGCATCAGCTCCGAGAAGCTGGATACGGAGAACGGCGTTGCCGTCTATGAAGTCGACTTCATGAAGGGCAATATGAAGTACGAGTACGATATCAATGCGATGACCGGCGCTGTCTACAGCAAGAGCTCGGAGAGCACCGCGGTTCCCACGACCGAGGCAGCGGCACAGCCGAGCGAGGCCGAGACCGCAGCAGCAAACGCGACCGTCGCGCCGACGGCAGAGAACCGCAGCAACAATAACTATATCGGCTTGGAAAGAGCAAAGGCAATTGCGCTTGGCGATGCGGGACTCTCCGCAGCTTCGGTTACCTTTACGGAAGCAAAACAGGATTTCGACGACGGCGTGACGAACTATGACCTGGATTTCTATACCGAAACCCACGAATATGACTACGAGATCAATGCGCTCACGGGGGCCATCATGGATAAGAGCGTGGAAGTGAACGAGCACGCAGTGCGGGAGACCAAGCCCGCGGCGACCGCAGCGCCGACTGCGGCGGCGACGGCAGTGGCAACCGAGGCGGCAAGAGGTTTTATCGGTGTGGACCGTGCAAAGTCGATTGCGCTGGGACACGCGGGTGTCTCGGCATCCTCGGTATCCTTCTCCAAGGCGAAGCTTGACGACGATGACGACAGAGGCGTGTACGAGATCGAGTTCTATGTGGGAAACACCGAATATGATTACGAGATCGATGCGCACTCCGGCGCGATACTGGAAGCAAGTGCGGATAACGACTGAGGATGAGATGAGATGGAAGGCCCCTCTCGGGAACGGGAGGGGGCCTTTTTATATCAAGAAAGAAGTGTTGAAGAGGGAAATCTGCGTTGAATTGTAACGCAAACGGCGTTACAATCTTATAAGGAGGTGATTGTCATGGAAAAAACAGCGACATTAAACTTGAGGGTCAATCCGACATTGAAAGCGGATGCTGAGGCAATCCTCGGACAATTAGGTCTTCCGATGTCAACGGCAGTGGATCTGTTTTTAAATCAGATAGTGCTTACGGGCGGTCTTCCTTTCGCAGTGAGTTTACCCGCTGTGCCTGCCGGCATAGATGCACGTGGGATGAGCGAAGAAGAAATTCGCGAAAAACTACGGAGAGGTTATGATGATTACCGGAGCGGAAAGGTGCAGGATGCCGCAAGTACATTTTCAAAGTTTCGGGATAGTCACAGAAAATGAAGCGCTATACGGTCCGGATTACAGATCAAGTAGTCGGAGACATGGAGGAGCTGTATACGTATATCGCTGTTCAGCTTAGAGCGCCGGAGAATGCAATGAGGCAGTACGATCGAATTGCGGAAGCCATCCTCACGCTTGAGCAATTTCCCGAACGATTTGGGTGTTTTCACACCGAACCGGAATACTCTATGGGTATTCGCAGGATGGTGGTAGATAACTTTTTGGTCTGCTATGTCATCGAAGCGGATGTTGTCACGGTAACGAATGTTCTGTACGGAGCTTCCGATGTTCGACAGAGATTGAAGAATCGTAGAGAGGGCTGAGAAGGAAAGTCGTTGTTAGTGCATGAGTGTTTAGTCGCAGACCTTAATTACGAGGTCTGCGACTTTTTTCGTGTTTCTTGCTCCCTTGCCCTTTGCTGGAGCGGCTGTCATACCTGTGCTAAAATACAGGTAATGGGCAGTGGTTTTTGTAAAAAACACCGAACGATTTGTTTGTCGATGCGGATGAAAACAAAAAGGAAATAACAGATGAAAGCCTATGCGGAAAACAAGGCATACGGAACAGTAGAGCCAATCAAGGGTACGAATCCGAGGCAGCTTTATGAGCATCAGAAGCAGGCCATGGAGAATCTGAGTATCATGGATACGGAAGAGAAGTACAGTACTTTGGTTGTGCTCCCGACCGGAGGCGGTAAGACCTATACGGCATCGACTTGGCTCTTGAAGCACGCGATTGACCGCAACAAAAAGATTCTCTGGCTGGCACATCGCCACAGCTTGCTTGAGCAGGCCGCGGAGTCGTTTCAGAAGTATGCGTATGCGACAACAATTCCGCATACGAGCTCCTTTACCTATCGCATTGTATCCGGTGCGGTGGCTCACGACCGCGCGGTTGATATCAAAGCGAAAGACAATATTCTGATTGCAAGTAAAGACAGCATAGGGCGCAATCTTCCGGCCTTGAATTCGTGGCTGAAGGGGGAAGAGGAATTGTACCTCGTGATTGACGAGGCACACCACAGTACGGCAAAGACCTATCGCAGGGTGATTGAGTACCTTCAAAAGAAGGTCAAACATCTCAAATTAATCGGCTTGACCGCAACGCCGTTCCGCACGGGTGAGGAGGGCGCGGGACAGTTGGGAAATCTTTACCTGAACGGCATGCCGGAGCACAGGGGGATTGCCTACAAAATTGATTTAAAGGAGTTAATCAAGCGCCGTATTCTCGCAAAAACCGATTTTTACAACCTGTCTGACCGATGAGTCCTACGGACAAAACCTAGGCCTTGATGATTTGGAGAAGATTCAGCATTTCGATACACTCCCTGAGGAGTTGAGCAAAGCCATTGCGGAGAGCGCGGCGAGAAACAAACTGATTGTAAATACATATCAGAAAAAAATCAAGACGAATACGGGCAGACACTTGTCTTTTGCGGTCAATGTGGTACAGGCCATTACGCTGTCGAAACTCTTTAACAAGGCCGGGATTCCGGCTGATTTTGTGGTGTCCGCAATTCGGGATGAGTTGACCGGGGCCAACATCAACCAAGAAGACAATGAGCGGAAGATTCGGGCATATCAGGAAGGGAAGCTAAAGGTTCTGGTCAACGTGATGATACTGACGGAGGGCGTGGATCTTCCGCAGACCAAGACTGTTTTCTTGACGCGCCCCACGGTATCGACCATTTTGATGACACAGATGATAGGGCGCGCGCTGCGAGGAGAGGCTGCCGGAGGTACCGCGACGGCGCATATTGTATCCTTTGTTGACAACTGGAATGAGCACATCGCCTGGGTCAATCCTGAGAGCTTACTTGCGGGCGGTGAGGATACCGACAAACAGGCAGAGCGCGAGGCAAGGGCCATCCGCATGATATCGATTAAGAAAATCCAGGAGTTCGCAGCTATCATGGATGATTCCGTCGATACGACAGCCATAGAGAGAGTGCCTTTCGATAAACGAATTCCGATCGGCATGTATATGATGTCGTATCAGGAACAGGAAGGTATGGATTTGAGTTGGCAGGTGATGGTCTATGACAGCACCAAGAAGGCATATCAGAGGTTGATGAAGGCGCTGCCGGACTTATTTCAATCCTACGGAAACGATGACGAGTATCCGCCTGCCGAGCTCATTGATGAGATGGAAGAGCAGTGCAGGGCAAGCTTCTTTACCGGCGATATGATTCCTTCGTACGACCCGGAAGATATTCGCCACATTCTGATGTATTATGCGCAGCACAGCGAAATACCGTCCTTCTATACCTTTGATGAGATTGAACACAGTAAGCTCGATGTGGCGCAAATCGCGCGACACATCATTGAGTCGGGTATGAACTATCTCGAACAGACAAAAGTATTTAAATGAACTCTGGGAACAGGGGATGAAAATTTGCTGCGCCTGTTCTTTCGGGATGAAGAGCTATTTTCAGACGTCAGGTTGATATAGAACTTCAGAGAATCGTGGAACCGGAAACCTTCGAGACGAAAAAAATGTCAGTTACGGGAAGCGCCGCTTTGAGGATATGCCGCTCAGTGAGATGCGCAAATACCCGGGAGGTGCGGAGTATGAAAAAGACCTTGCGTGAACAGGCCTTTGCGAAAGCCAAGATGAAGGGCGGCAACTACACCTGCGCTTTGTTGTGGCAAAGCAGTTTCGAAACCGCATTTACTTACAGGTAGACCACATCGTCCCCATGAATCAGGGTGGAAAAAAAGCGTTCCGGAGAAATCTTCAGGTTCTGTGCAGGACTTGTAACGGGGTAAAGGGAGATCACTGATGGAGGTCTGCCTTACCCCGCTTGAGATGGCCTGCATCGAGGAGAGCATAGGCTTGGCGATAAAAGATACCTATGCGCTGGAACGGCTTGTATGGACCTTTGAGAAGAACTTGCTCCCGGAGATTTATCGCGACAATCTAAAGAACTGGATGCTGGCCGTTCATTTTTGCGGCGCCTATCTTCACGACAGGGCTGCGCTTGCATCAGAGTTTCCGCTCATCGCGAGGGAACTGCAAGAGATTAATGCGAAAAACGACTTGAACCTTCTCAGAGCAAACCAAGATCTGTTTGGGATGGAGTTTTATGAGCTGGAGTTTTATCTGAAGCGCATGCGGATTGTGATTTTGTACCATGGGAAACAGGACTATGTCCGAGTGAAGCTCAAGACGCTTTTGCGGGCATACGGATATCAGCGCAGAAGTGCAAAGCTTATGACGTTTCTCAAGCAAGGCATGGAGCGCTACGGCCTGGTTTCCTTCTTGCGGGGCAATCAGCGTTGTGACATCGAAGAGATTCGCTTGGATGATATGATTAGCTTTCGCGTGATGAAGCAGTAAATGCAAGGGGAGGTATCGACGTATGAAACAAACTAAGGACTGGAAACTCGTCACGAGGGAACACGTTATCCGTGCCATAAAAGCGCTTTGTTGAAGAAAGGCCCGAGTATCCGGCGGCGCGTTCTACCTATCTTATCTACGAAGGAAAGAAATACCCGGCAAAACACATACGCGGAATGGCCTATCGAGAGGCTTTCGGAATTGAGATCGGCAAGGATGAGTATACGGGCGGTATGGAAACGGTGCGCTTTTTCGAGAGACTCGGATTTGAGACCTTGCACATCGAAAAGTCGCGGTTAGAAGAGGCTCCGGATGAAGCAAAAAAAGAGGGCAAGCTTTCCGACAAGAAAGTCAATTTAAGAATCTGCATGTATCTCCAGACAGAAAACGAGCAGGAAGAGGAGCCGTTTGAGAAGGCGATGCGTATCGTGAAAGCCAACAAGGTTGATATCCTGGTATTTCCCGAGTTCTGCTATGTGCCGTTTTTAGCGGATGTGTGCTTCCCCAATATCCTGTCGGAGAGAGATTATCATTCCTTTGTCGAGAAGGCAGAGCGTCTTAGCAGAGAGCTTGGTTGCGCGCTGATTGTCAATGATGAAGATATCAAAGGGCATATATACAGCATCTATGTCAATGCCGGGGCAAAGAAGAATGAAACCCGGCATGCCCTTTACATAAAGCACACCATGACGGGTTGTTCCGCGTTTGAGACGGAGAATTATCCGGAAGTCATTGAAAGTTTGTTCCGTCCCATTGCGTTCAAGGGCTATAAAATCGGCATGTCGATTTGTTATGACTGCAATCATTCCCTGTTCGGCAGAATTTACGGTCTTCAGGGCGTGGATTTGATTTTGAATTCCACCGGGGGCGATGTTGTTTATTCGAAGTGGTATCGTTATAACAAGGCCAGGGCGATAGAGAATCACTGTTTCAATCTGATCACGATGGGTGGATATAGCGAGCACAATTATGTCTACGGTTTTAATCGCCTCGGCGGAGTGATGGAGCCGGTATGTTTGGATCGGCAGGCGGATGATGCAGAGATTCCCGCAGGGCTCTTTTTGTTTGATCTCGAGAAAGACGATGCCCATATGACTGCGGAAGAAGTTCAACTTGCGACCGAGAACAAGTACCAAGCGTTCAAAGCTCCGGCGGCAAATGTACACCGGCTGCTGCAATCGGCAAAGCGGCTTTCTCAAGGTTTATATGTCCGAGCCCATGAGGATTGCAATCTTGTCATTGCCGTCTTAGAAGGGGACGATATTTTAAAGGCCGAAAGAGTTCTGCCTCTGTTGTATTCCGATGCGTTGAAGCCGATTCCGAACAAGAGATACATTTTGGTCAGTCATTATGAGCATTTGGATGAGGATAAGTTTCGCAATCAGCTTTCCACAGTTCTAAAGGTGAGGGCGATGGAAAATTTCTGCGCGGTGATTCTCTATTCGGACACAAAAAATGGTTGCTACCAGACAGGAAAGGCAAAAAATCCGCAGGAGCTGAAAGCTGTCCGCGGGATGTATGGAATTGACCTCGGCAGAACAAGCGGGCCGGAAGCAATCTGGAGAAATAAGGAAGGCTGCAAAGCCGTCTGGCGAAAAAACTTTGAGCGCCTCATCGCATATGGCAATCAAAGTTTAAGCAAATCGTAACGGAAACTTACTTTGCTTTCGAAGCAAAAAGAGAGACAATTTACTTGCAGCAGTTTCAAAGAAAACAGAACTTTGTACTTAAGCGTAGGCGCTTTGGGATTCGGGTTTACGGCGCAGAGCGCGGTACCTTATTTGCTTCTGCGGGAGTGTCCGGAAGCCGAGGAGGAGCAATATCAAAAGTCATTCTAATCAGGCATTGCAAAGTAAAATATGACTGGCGCAGCTTTTACAGCTCGGCGGAATTTGACCGGGCGTGCAGAGAGTACGACAGGGCGCCGATTGAAGTCGCAAAGCCGTCAGCCATTCAAGAGGCAGTGGGCGCTGTTTACATCAGTCGCTTAGAGCGAAGCAAAAGCACTGCGCTTTGCTTCTTTGGTAAAAAAGCGAAAACTAAAAACAGACAGAGCTCTTGGACGAGGTTCCGCTAAGATCCGCTTTTGATACGGAATTACGGCTGCCGCTCTGGTTTTTGGAATCTGACGGGGAGAATCCAGTGGTTTCTGAATCATCCGAGGCAAGCCGAATCCAGACGTCTCACAGAGCGCCGTGCGAGAAAACTGGTCGGAAAAGTATGCGCCGCGGGCGAAGACTGCGTCCTTATAACGCACGGATTCTATATGCATACGCTGGTGAAAGAATTTCAAAAAAGCGGGTTTCAAACAAAGCAGCAAAGAGCGCATTACCGAAACGGGCAGGGGATTACACTGTGGCTACCGAAAGAGGGACAGACATGAGCAGTCATATTCCGAAACAGGACGAACAACTCACCCGGTTTCTGGGGAGGTTTCAAAATAAACTCAGATGCATTCTGGGCGCTAAGCTCATCGGCATCTATATCCACGGTTCGGTGGCGCAGAATGCCTTCCGCTGGGGGCGTTCCGATGTGGATGCGCTCGCGGTGGTTTCGGAGCGGCTCAGCGCGGCCGAGCGCCTTCGCTTTGTAGAGGAGATGCGAGCGCTCAGTGAGGAAGGGCCTGCGAAGGGAATTGAAGTTTCCGTGCTCACGGAGCAGGAACTTATCGAGGGGGAGCATCCCTATGTCACGGAATGCCATTATTCGCCCTTTTGGGATGAATATGTCCGCGAGGCAGGTTGGGAGAATTGGGATGATGAATCGCGCAGGGATGAGGATATCACAAGCCATATCTTTAACCTAAGGCAGAGGGGCATAGTGCTCGAAGGGCCGGAGATTACGGCGCTCTTTCCCGTCATCTCCCGCGAGACTTTTACGGAGAGCATCGCCTACGATGAGCACGATGCGCCCGTGGATATGGTGGATTCCGTCATGAACCTCTGCCGCTATCATTGTTTTTTACGGAGCGGGGAGCTTCTTTCCAAGGAAGAGGGCTTACAGCGAATGCTGCCCGAACTTCCGGCCTACGAAGCGTTTCTTCGGAGGATACTGCGGGAATTTTACGCGGGGACCGTGTACTTAGACGAAGCGCTGACAGAAACGGCGGAGCGCTTTAAGGAAGAGATGCTTACCAAACGAGCGAAAGAACAGATTGCACCGAAACGAAACGCACCGGCAGAATAAGGAGGTAAGCCATGAAACATTTCCGGAAAAAGAGTCTTGCAATGCTGACGGCGCTGACCCTTTCCGCGTCCGCACTTTCGGCCTGTGCGCCGACGGCTGCGTTGAAGGCGGTGGAGGCGAATTACCCTGTTCCGGCGGCGGAGGAGAAGAATGCGCAGACGTTTGCGGAAAGCCAGGAGTATCAGGACTGGCTCAAGTTCTATCAAAAGAAGATTGCTCTGTCTGAACCGTATCAGACAGAACTCCGCGGCTATTATCGGAGCTTGCTGCCGAAGCTTTTGAATGAGTCGGATGATAACACCGTCGGCTCCCCGCTCAATATTTATATTGCCCTCGGAATGCTCGCAGAGGTCTCCGACGGAGAGACCAGACAGCAGATTCTGAATGCGCTTGAGGCGTCGGACATTGAAGTTCTGCGGAGTCGCATTACGGCGCTTTGGGAGAGCAACTATGTTGACACGCCGCTCATCAAGAGCTTACTCGCGGATTCGCTCTGGCTCAACAATTCCGTGAGCTACAACGAGGAAACTCTGGAGAGGCTCGCGAAAATCTACTATGCGTCTTCGTTTCGCGGAAAGCCTGGGTTCGACGGAAATGGATGAGGCTCTCCGCAAGTGGACAGATCAAAAACACCGGCGGACTTTTTGACGGGGTACACCAAGAACTTAAAGCTCGAGCCGGATACGGTTTTGGCGCTGGTCTCGACCATCTACTATAAGGCGGCGTGGGTTGATGAGTTTTATGCCGCGGGCAACACAAAGGAGACCTTCCACGGGACCAAGGGCGATGCGACGGTTGATATGATGCATCAAACCGACACGATGGGCGTCATGGAAGCGGAGAAATTTACCGCTGTCCGCCTGCCTCTGAAGGACAGCGGCGACATGTATTTTTTTATCTGCCGAAGGAGGGCGTTGCGGTCAATGAACTCACGGAAGATGCGGCAGTCTTTGACGCTTTGCCGCCGACGGACACAGCGCAATGGACTTCGCACCGTGTGAATCTGACTTTGCCGAAATTCAAGGTTTCTAAGGAAACAGATCTCATGAAAACGCTTGCTGCCATGGGAATTACAGATGCGATGGATAGCGGCAAGGCGGACTTTAAACCGCTTACGGATGCAAGCAACAATTTCTTCCTGAATCGCGCAACACACGCGGCCATGGTAGAGGTGGATGAGCAGGGCGTGACCGGAGCGGCCTATACCATGCTCGCCATGGCGGAAGGGGCGATGCAGATGGACGAGCCTCTGGACCTTACCTTTGACCGCCCCTTCCTCTTCCTCGTGACCGCGGAAGATGGCTCTCTGCTGTTCTCGGGCGTGGTACGGAATATCGAATAAGATAGGTTCTTGCGGTGCGCCTTTGACGAGGCTTCGACTTCGGAGCCGTTTGGTTTTGAAAGAGATAGCGCAATCCGACTTCTTCCCGGAGTCGGATTGCGCTATCTTTATGCCTGCATCTTCCGCTGCGTTTAGGAAACGGTCCAAGATGCAAATAAGAAGAGAAAAATTCTGTTGAAAATACTCGGCGGGTTGATATAATGTACATATACAATAAGTACACTTTGACAAAGGGGGTGATGCGGTTTGGACATTGTGATCAGCAACAATACCGGAAAACCAATCTATGAGCAGATCACAACACAGGTAAAAGCCATGATCATAAGCGGGGAGCTGAAGGCGGGGGATGCGATTCCCTCCATGCGTGCGCTGGCAAAATCAATCCATGTCAGTGTCATTACTGTTCAGAGAGCGTATGAGGAGCTGCAAAAGAGATGGCTTTATAGAAACCACGGTTGGCAGAGGCAGTTTTGTTTCCGCACAAAACAAAAGAATTCTATCAGGAAGAACAGCAGCGCATCGCCGAAGAACATTTGCAAATCGCCGCGGAAATAGGCCGAACGAACCGAATTCCGCTTGAAAAATTGAAGGAGCTTTTGGCGCTGTTCTATCTGGAGGACGAATAATATGGAAAATATATTAGAGTTGCGGCAGGTCTCCAAGTCATTTCCGGGATCGAGTTTTCGTTTGGAGGACATCAGCTTTTCTCTGCCGTACGGCGCTGTGTTGGGCTTTGTCGGAGAAAATGGGGCCGGAAAGACAAGCACAATCGGCTGTATTTTAAATACGATTGCGCAATACGACGGCAGCATCAAATTATTTGGAAAAGAGATGCGGGATTCCGATACGGATATCAGAGAACGGATAGGTGTCGTCTATGATGGGGATAATTTTCCGAGTTATCTGAGTGCAAATCAAGTGTCGGAAATCATGGCGGGCATTTACAGAAATTGGGACGAGACGCTGTTTCGCCATTACCTTGAGAAGTTCAAATTGGTTCCGACTCAGAAAATCAAACAGTATTCCAGAGGAATGACGATGAAACTGGCAATTGCGGCTGCCTTATCGCATCATCCGCAGCTGCTTGTTTTAGACGAGGCGACAAGCGGACTGGATCCCATCATGCGGGATGAGATGTTGGATGTGTTTCTGGATTTTGTGCAGGATGAGCGGCACTCTATTTTGCTGTCATCTCACATCACAAGTGATTTGGAAAAGATAGCCGATTATATTACCTTTATCCACAACGGTAGGCTGATTTTCTCCGCACTGAAAGATGATCTGCGTTATAACTATGCTGTGATGCGCTGCAGTGAGAATCAATTTCAGGCCTTGAACCAAGAGGATATGATGGCTTATCTGAAACGGGATTATCAGGTCGATGTGCTGCTTTCCGACGGAAAAGCCGCACAAAGAAAGTACAAGGATGCTGTGATTGACCATGTATCCATTGAGGAGATCATGCTGCTGCTGATCAAGGGAGAAAGGATATGAAGGGACTGTTGAAAAACAATTGTTTTGCAACCTTGGACAATGCGAAGGCTATTACAGGGCTCATGGTTTTGCTCTGTGTGTCGGGTATTGTTATGAAAAATCAAAGTCTGATCATTTCGTTTACCCTGATTTGCATGGTCGGATTTTCGCTCATCTCGCTTGTGGGAAGCCTGAAAGAACGGGGCTTTAAGTGGGACAAGTATAAGCTGTCAATGCCGGTAAGGAGAACCGAGATTGTGAGAAGCTACTTTCTGAGCCTGCTGATCTGGCTCGCATTCGGAATGTTGCTTGCCGGAATCGGGATTGGTTTATCGCTGGTGTTTCGAGGTTTTCTATTTGACAAGCACACAGATGTGTTTAATCTGTATGTGGGAGGGATCGGCGTCAGTTTGTTTATGGGGGCAATCTTTTTTCCGCTGTATTGCTCACCGGGAGGAGAGGAAAGAGGCGAAGCTCTGTTGGTTATCAGCCTGCTTTTGGGCTTTGGCATCGTGGTTGCAATCAGCAGTTTCATCAATGTACGCATCCCGACCCCGATGACAGCGCGGGGAACGATTGCGGTCGGCTTTATGATATTGTCAGCCGCGGTGTGTGCATTTGTCTGTTCGTATGTACTGACGATCCGTATCTACCGGCGGCGGGACTGCTAGACAATTTCAGGAAACAGAAGGGAGAGTTCACCATGGGGTTTGACATCACCTACCATGCGATTCGCAGGGATGAGATGGAGCGCTGCTTTTTTGCGCCGATGAAGGCGTTAAAGGAAGGAGACAGCAGCGTGGCGGAGCGCTTTGCGGCGGCGTATCAGGCGGAACACGAGTCTTTTTACGGGGAGAAGTACTTAGACATTATGAAGACCGTTGCGGCCTGGGACATCCGAAGGGCCAGTGAGAAGGGAATACTCTACGGAATGGCGGTGGTCAGCGGTTTCTTCACCGAATATCAGTATGTCCGCGGTTCGGCTTACTCGTTCCTCATTGAGGAACATCCGGAGATGAAGCGCTACTGCAGTCCGTGGAAGAGCTTTGTGCCGGATTGGATTCCGGAACCCGACCATGACATTTTAAGTGAAAATTACGCGGCCGGCATCTACATGGCTCCGGAACAGGTGAAGTCCTTGCTTCGGGATTACGAGGGCGATGCAGGCGTGCGGAACTGCCTCGAGACCTTTTTCGGGGACAACTTAGCGGTATTTTTGACTTCGCTCCGTCAGGCGAGTGAGTTAGAGAGCGGCCTCATGGAAGCGGCCGAGGTTATGGAGGTAAATCCCTTTGATCTCAACCAGTCGACTTGCTACTCGGACATTCGTCTCTGTGACCCGCAGGGCGCCTTCATCTATCAAAAAGTCGCGATCGAGCAGGTAAAAGCCGCGAGCGGAATGGAGGCGGAAGAAATCATAGAAAAAGTGAAGTACGAAAAGCGCCATTACGATACCCCGGCGGAAGAAACACAGGCGGCAGAGGAAGCGGCGCGAGAGCCCGAGAAAGCTACAGAGAAAAAGCCCGGTTTCTTTGCAAGACTTTTCGGGAAAAAGTGACGCATGAGAATCGAACATGTGGCGCTGTATGTCTCCGACTTGGAGCGCGCGCGGGCGTTCTTTGTCCGCTATTTCGGCGGAAGTTCGAATGCGCTGTATCACAATGAGAAGACCGGCTTTCGCTCCTATTTTATATCCTTTGCGGACGGCGCTCGTTTAGAGCTCATGACAAAGCCCGACCTCGTGTTACAGGATAAGGCGCTGCATCGCGCGGGCTATGCGCACCTGGCCTTTTCGCTCGGGAAGCAAAGAAAAGGTGGATGCCCTGACAGAGCAACTAAGAGCGGCGGGCTATGAAGTCATCAGTGGGCCGCGCACCACGGGGAGACGGGTATTACGAGTCCTGCATTCTGGATTTTGAGGGAAACCGGATTGAACTGACGGTGTAGTAAGAAATCGCAAAAAGCAAAACACAAAGAAAGCAAATAGAAAAACGAGCCTGAAAAGAAACCCAAAAAGAAACCTAAAAAAAGAACCCTAAAAAGAACCCAAGAAGGAACTCAAAAAGCAAACACAAAGAAAAAGAGCGGAAGCCGTGCCCGAGGGCGCAAACGGCGGCCGCTCTTCTTATTTTGGCAGAAGGGCTGTAGGCGCTCGGTTTTCAGGAAGGTCTCCGCAAAGGGGAGATAGAAAAGAAGCGGGTTGTTGATAAGTTGCAACTTAACAAAGAAATAGAGTGGATATTAGCAATAAGTGCACAACAGATATGTTGGAAGTTGCGAGTAAAATTGATAAAAGAAACAAATATTTGCGTTGAATGATTGATTCGATTGAATGGATTGTATATGATAAAGAAAAGCAAAGTTGCAAAGAGAGACTTTATTGTAAGCGGAACTCGCGTCGAGGCTGCCTTTGGATAGAGCGCCGGGCGCACGGAAAGGAGGCGACGAAGACAAGAGCGGAAGGAGCGGATTTCGGAATTTAATAGGAATCAGACGGAAACGGAAAGCAAAACGTTGTGCGGAGGTGCAACATGGGAGAACAGGTAAACAAAACAAAGAAACGCGGCTCGATTAATGCTTTTGTCATTGTGTTTCTCGTCATTGTGGGATGCTATATTCTTTCGCTCTTCATCAGCCCGGGCGCCTTTGAGCGCGAGCAGCTGAACGGGCGCACGGTGGTCATTGCAAATTCCTATCACGTCACAGATAAGATTTATCTGGGTCCGCAGGCAATCTTCCAGGCGGTGCCGAACGGCCTGGTCTCCTCGGCGGGTATGATGTTCCTTGTCATGCTGGTCGCGGGATGTATCGAAGTCTACAAGAGAACCGGCGCACTCAATAAGGGCGTTGCGCGCATCCTCGCGAAGTCGGAGCGCGTGGGACACGAGAAGATACTTGTGCTCATCATGATTATCTTCGGCGCACTGGGCGGCTTCCTCGGCTGGAACGAACAGATTGTGCCCTTCATACCGATTGTGCTCTCGCTCTGCCTGGCGCTTGGCTACGACCTGATGACAGGCATTGCCTGCTCGGCGATGATTGATATGATTAGCTTTTCGTTCTCGCCGACCAGCGTGTACACTGTCGGAATCTCGGATGAAATCGCGGAGCTTCCGATGTTCTCGGGCTTCCTGTTCCGCTTTATTCTGCTCTGCATCGCGGACTTTATCATCATCCTCTATGTGCTTCGCTATGCGCGCGGCGTGCGAAGCGGAAAGATTCAGTCGCTCACCGCGGATTTGGACAGTGACAAGTTCCGGGTCGACTACTCGCAGGAGATGCGGGAGCCGCTGACCGGCGGGCAGAGTCTTTCCCTGCTCTTCTTTGTCGTGGTTTTCATCACGGCAATCGCGGGTGTTGCGAAATTCGGTTGGTCGATGAATGACCTTTCGGCCTGCTTCCTCTTCACGGCGATTGCGGCGGGCTTCATTAACCGCATGGCGCCGAACGATATCGTGAATGCAATTTGCGCCGGTGCGAAGGACGGCCTGGTGCCGGCTCTGGTCATAGGCCTTGCGCGCGGCATTCAGTGGATACTCACGGCGTCCGGCATCATCGATCCGATTATCTATAGCATTTCGAGACCCTTAAAGAGTCTGCCGGGGCCGGTCGCTGCGATTGCGGTCATGTTCGTAATTGCGATTTTTAACGGTCTCATCACCTCGGGTTCCGCGAAAGCCATGGCGCTCATGCCAATTCTGATTCCGCTCGCGGACCTCATCGGTATGACGCGGCAGACGATGATACTCGCCTTCCAGTTCGGCGACGGTCTTACGAACTCGCTCTGGTTTACGAGCGGAACCCTGCTCATCTTCCTAACGATTGCGGGTATTCCCTTAAAGAAATGGTGGAAGTTTGTCACGCCCTTGATTACGATGTTATTTGTGGTCTGTATGATAGCCTTGATTGTCGCGACCAAGATTCACTACGGGCCGTTCTGAGCAGGGATAAAGCCTAAAGATACGTGATACGCGGAGAAAGCATGATGAGCGCGGGGAAGCCGGAAGCGGCGTTTGTCCCAGCGCGATAAGAGAAACGTCAGGGGGTAAGCTGTTATGATTGATATTTCGGCAGAGGGAACTGCGCTTCGAGAGGAACTGGTGGAGCTGCGCCGCTATTTCCATGCGCACCCTGAGCAGTCCTGGCAGGAGTTCAATACGCAAAAGAAGATTTGCGAGTATTTGGATGCGCTCGGCATTCCCTATGTGAAGGTCTGTAAGACCGGTGTGATTGCGACCGTGGCGGGGAAGCACTCCGCGGGAAAGGTGCTCGGCATACGCGCGGATATCGATGCGCTGCCGGTTACGGAGCTTTCGGAGGTCGCTTGGAAGTCCGAGAACGAGGGTTGTATGCACGCCTGCGGGCATGACACGCATATCACCATGCTGCTCGGCACGGCCAAGCTCTTAAAGAAGATGGAGGATGAGCTCACGATTACGGTGAAGCTCTTATTCCAGCCCGCGGAGGAGTTCATTGCGGATAGCGGCGCGGGGCTCATGAAGGATGAACCGGAAGTCCTTGCCTGCGACCGCCTGATTGCCATGCATATCTGGAGTAAAATTCCTGCGGGCTATGCTTCGCTCCGCTACGGCCTGTCATGTCGGCAGCGGATACCTTTGACTTTCACGTAAAGGGCAAGGGCGGGCATGGTGCCCTGCCGCATCAGACGGTGGATCCGATTGTGGCGGGCGCGGAACTGGTTATGTCCCTGCAGCGCCTGGTAGCCAGGGAACTGAATCCGCTGGAACCCGCGGTGATTAGCGTGACCTCGTTTGTCTCGGGTACTACCTCGAACGTGATACCGGGAGAAGCACACCTCATGGGAACCGCGAGAACCTTTAACCCGGAGATACGGGACCGCTATCCTGCGATGTTGCGCCGCGTCGCGGACGGTGTTGCCATGGCGACCCGAACCGAGATTCAGCTCGACTATCATCCGGGACCGCCGCCGACCATCAACGACGATGCCTGCGTGGACACGGGGCGGAGAGCGGCCGAGAGAGTCTTCGGAAAGGAGCATCTCCTCGACTGGGAACAGCAGATGGGCGGTGAAGACTTTGCAAAGTACGAGGCGCCGAAGTGCCTTCTGTTCCTCGGCGGCGGCTTTCGGAAGAGGAGCGGCGCTATCCGCAGCACAGCCCCTACTTTGATATCGATGAGAGTGCCTTGGAACTCGGTGTCCGCTACTTCTTAGAGTATGTGCGGGAGTACGGTAAGGAGCAGGCATAAGGGCATATGCGAAAGCGGCGAAGTCGGAAACAAGAGTAGAAATATAAAAGCAAGGAAGCAAAGCGGGATACAGAAGCACTTATCAGATGTACAGCTTGCCTGCACCGAAACGGTGCAGGCTTTTGATGATTCGCTTCGGAGCATCGAAGGAGAGAGGCATTGCGGAAATCATATCGTGAACTGACAGAGGAAATCAAAACGGACGGGGAGAGGCTTAAACTCATTGCAGCGCTCGGGAGCAGCGATGATCTCGCCTATCACTATGCGCTGATCTCTGAGGACTGGGCGGCGGGCGGAACACTCATGCTCGAGAACAGCTTTGACCGGCACGGAGAAGCGGGGATTGTTTTTTTGCTCGAGCGGCTCAGAGCGTTCGGGACTGCTTCAAAAACGGACGCAAGTGCAGCTGCCGGTACAGCTATCGGTTCAGGTGCATATACCGATACCGCTTACCTCGCCGCCAAAATTCTCTCGCAGTTAAGACACAGGGACTTTTATGCCGCGCGCGCCAAAGAGCTGGCAGCACTTCTGACCGCAAGATGGGAAATTTCGGATATCGCGCTTCGAAGAAAGCAAATCATTGCACTCGGTTGGATCGGTTCCGAGGCGGAGGTCGATGTTTTAATCGGGACGATGCAGGGCGACACGGATGCGCTCTGCCGCGCCTGGGCAGCCGCCGCGCTCATGCAGCTCTCCTTCCACGCTGTTGATGCAGCGTTTTTGCGGGAGAAAACGAAGACTGCCTTTGCGGTGGCAATACAGAAGGAAGGCGACTTGCGCGCTGCCGGCATCATGATAGAGGCGGCACAGACGCTCTTCGGAAAGAAGTGGATATCCGCCGCGGCAGCGGAAGCGGCAGAGCCTGCGGCGATTGAGAAGGCCAAAAAATCGGCGCTTCGTTTTCTCGGAAAAGTTTGAAGCGCTTGTCTCCCCTGTTTGCTTTGTCTATAATGAAATTTGAATTAAACTGCCGTATACCAGTCATTTTAAGCTCATTTGCCGCGCATAGGAGTGACAAATGAGAGAATCAAGAAAGCGTGGCGTAACGGCGAATTGGGATGTTTTGTGATTGTGTTAGGAGACAGAATCGATGATGAATCAGACAGGGAAAACAAAGAAATTCAGAGCTGCAACAGAAGGCAAGCCGGGAGCAGCCATTCCGATCGGGCACGTATTGCTCTTGCTCTTAGAACTATTGGTGGTTGTGCACGGTTTTGCGGACGAGGGGTTAGCAACACTTCGCTTTATACGACAGATTCCAATCTGCTCTGCGGCGTCGCCTCGGCGCTCTATCTTTGGACGTATTTCCGGGGCGGAAACGTGAAAGGGAGCGAGGCCGGGCTGCTCTCGCTGCTCCGTTTTATTGCGACCGCCTGCCTGCTCGTGACCTTTACGGTGGTATTACTGGTACTCGGCCCGGAGAACGGTTTTGCGCATGAGTTTCTCGACGGCACGAGACTATTCAGTCACCTTCTCTGCCCGTTTTTATCTTTGATTTTATTTCTCTTCGGCGATGAAGTCGCGCCTATTTCCTACATTTCCCGCGCGCTCTTTACGACCCTCCTTTATGCCGTACCCATGATACTCTTAAACGCGGCGGGACTGGTCTCGGGACCCTACAGCTTCTTAAAGATTCGAGAGCAGAGCGCACAGGCGACCGTGTTTTGGATAGTGGTTATTCTCGGCGGAAACGCAGTGCTTGCCTGGGGCGCAGTGCTCTTACAGCGGCGCATTCGACGCTAAAGCGAATGCGGCAGAGAAAGGAGGTTCTTCATGTTCCAAATCAAAAATCTCAACATAGAACATCGCCGTGACTTGCGCGTCATTCTGGAGAATTTTAACCTGGTTCTGAATACAGGCGACAAGGCGGTTATCGTCGGCGAGGAGGGCAACGGGAAGTCTACCCTGCTCAAGTGGATTTTTGACCCCGCCCTTGTCGCGGACTATGCGGAGTGCAGGGGAGAACGAATCTTGGGCGCGGAGCGACTTGCTTACCTGCCGCAGGAGCTGCCGGACGCGCTGAAAGAGAAATCGGTCTATGAATTTTTTTCGGCTACGGATGCATTTCGACTGCAGTCCGAAGGAGCTCTCGGAGCTCGCCGCACGCTTTCGCCTGTCACCGGAGTTCTTTTACGGAGAGCAGCGCATGGACACGCTCTCCGGCGGCGAGAAGGTGAAGGCACAGCTGCTCCGTATCTTTTTGGAGCGGCCTACGGTACTTTTGCTTGACGAGCCCTCGAATGATTTAGATCTTGCCACGCTCGAATTATTGGAAAGTCTGATCAATGAGTGGGAAGGCATGGCCCTCTTTACTTCTCACGATGAAACCTTGATTGAGCGTACGGCGACTGTGGTGATTCACTTAGAACAGCTGAAGCGGAAAAGCGAGAGCCGCTATGCGGTGGTGCGGGACAGCTACCTTCGCTACCGGCAGCAGCGCGCGGATCTTTTTGCCCGAAAGACCCAACAGGCAGAGAATGAGCGCAAGGAGAAGAAACTCCGGGATGAAAAGTATGCGCGGCTCTACAACTCGGTGGAGCGGGCGTTATCAAGTGTTTCCCGTCAGGCACCGGGTGAGGGGAAGAACTTAAAAGACAAGATGCACGTGGTAAAAGCCATGGGAAAGCGCTTTGAAAAAGAAGACGCGGAGATGACCGAAATGCCGGAGCAGGAGGAGGCAATCTTCTTCCGTCTCGGCGGCGAAGCGGCAGTCATGCCGCAGGGAAAAACGGTGATCGACTATGCCCTTCCGGAATTGAAAACACCGGACGGTGAGCGTCTGTTGGCAAGAGACATTCGTCTCAAACTGCGCGGTCCCGAAAAGCTCTGCATCATAGGCGAGAACGGCGCGGGAAAGACGAGCTTGCTTCGCAGAATTGCGGCGGATTTGCTCGCGCGAAAAGATCTCCGCGCGCAGTATATGCCGCAAAACTATGAGGACTTGTTGGAATTAAGGCGAACTCCGGTCGACTTTTTGGACAGTAGCGGCGATAAGGCAGTGCGCACCAAAATTCGCACCTATCTCGGAGCGCTTAAATTCACAGCGGAGGAGATGGATCATCCCATGCGGGAACTCTCCGGCGGACAAAAGGCCAAGGTCTTGCTCCTCAAAATGAGCCTCTCGGATGCGAATGTTCTGATACTCGATGAGCCGACACGCAACTTTTCGCCGCTCTCGGGCCCTGTGATTCGAAGCCTGTTGGCCGCGTTCCCGGGGGCTGTTATCAGCATCTCCCACGACAGAAAGTATATCGATGAGGTCTGTACGCGCGTGCTGCGTTTGACGGAAACAGGATTGGTACCTGCGCCGGAATTCGGCAAACAGAGTTGAGACCGTGTTTATGTTACAGAGACAGGTTTGGTGTTCTCCCGAAAAAAAACGCGTTGTAAACGGGTTTCCGAGGGGCTCTAAGCCTGTTTTTTTGTTGCGGAAAAGCAGTTTAATAAAGTCAAAAATGCATGCTATGATGATTGTAATTAATTACAAAATATACGAGAACCAATTTAAAATATGAAACAAAAGCAGCGAAATGAGACGAAAGTGTTTTAACGCGAAACGAGAGATCGGCCGATGCAAGTCAAAAGGAGGAGCTAAGATGAAACGCGGGAGCATAAAATTGAGGAAGCAAAGCGGAATCGGGCTTATTTTGCTACTGCTCAGTCTTCTTTTGGTCGGCTGCGGCGGAAAGGGTGGGCAGGAGACAGCCGGGGAGAATCAGGGAAAGCAGCCAAGCGGCAAGGCGGAAGGGTACACGGGAGAGGAGTTGGAAGCTCTCTGCGGCGAGTGGAGCTCGGTCTACAGTCTCTTTACTTCCTATGAGGAAGACGGAAAAAAAACGGATCAGTTTTCCATGGCGAGCGATGATTCGATGGATAAGAAAGATCTTGTCCTCTACACGGAAAACGGAGCGCTTTACGCGGATTATCGGGATTCCGTGACGACTTACTATCATCTTCCGATGGAGCGGTCGAAGGAAAAGCTCTACGAGGGCTATGAGGGCTACGACTGGTGTCTGGTCGCAAAACCGGGGCGCTGGGGGGAAATTCCCCCGCGCTTTGGGCTGAATGACAAGGGAGAATTACTCCGCTTTAACGCGGGCGAGGAAGATGGGGATAGATGGGAGTATCGAGATCTCTTCGTAAAGAACGACAGCGAAAACAGCAAGAATGCGGAGGAGTATCGCTACTTGCGGGTTGTCACGGTCTCGACTGCCGAGGAACTGGCGGCGGCAATCGGGAGCCGAACAAAAATAATTTTGAAGCCGGGCGCTTACGATATCACGGCGCTTATGGCAGCGGGAACTACGGGCAAGGTCCAGGAGTCCTATGACACCGTAATCGATGTCCCGGGCTTTTATCTGGAAGGCATCGAGAATCTCTGCATTGAGGCAGAGTCAGGGGAGTTGACAGAACTCTATATCACCGACTCCGCTCGCCCGGTGTTGCCGATTTACAATTCCGGCCATATCAAATTCAGCGGAATCACCTTCGGTCACCGGATTGAGCCGGGACATTGCAGCGGAAGCGTTATTTACCTGAGCGGTGCAAGCAACATTGATATCGAGGGCTGTAAGCTCTACGGCTGCGGAAGTTACGGCGTCTATGCCGACGGCGCCAGTGACATTCATTTCAAGGGCTCTGAGATTTATGGCTGCACCTACGGCATCATGTACCTGCGAAATGTATACTATATGGATGCCGCGGACTGTGATTTTTACGATAACAGCGGCTATGAAATGCTGGAATTCTATCAGAGTTCGGGCCTTAATTTCCGGGATTGTCGCTTCCGTAACAACGGCAGCAAGAATCATGCCTTCATGAGACTTGCGAAGTGCTGGGAGGTGGAAATCGACAATTGCAAGTTCGACGGCAATGTGTACGCGAAGTTTGCGGACAACGATACGGAGGATGATGAAAGCGAGCGCTCCCTCATCATTGAGAATACTGTTTTTCATGATGGGAACTGAGGATACAGATGCGTTCAGCGTTGATAAGCGAATTTGATGAAAGTACGGAACGCAGTTTTTGAGCAAAGAAACAGTGTAACAGGATCAAAAAGTGGCGGAAGCGCAACGAAGCGTGTTCCGCCGCTTTTTTGCTGCAAGCATGTTCCCGCATTTGCACAGAAAAAGCCTACAAAAAAATACTAGGGATTAAAATCCGAAACTGGCGGCAATTCACAAAAAAATGCAAAAAGCGGCCTCTAACTTGGCGCGGAACGGTTGACGCTGAGAAAACGCTCGCATATACTGATAACAGTTCTTAATATTAAGTTAAATTTTCGGAGGGGTCTATGGACTTCATTCAATCCTTAAGCAGCAATGCGGTATTCATGATTTTCCTCACTTTGGTGCTCGGCTATGCGCTGGGACGTATCAGTTTTGCGGGTATTGAGTTCGGTACTTCGGGTGTTTTGATTGTCGCGCTGATTTTCGGTGCCCTCGGAATGGAAGTGCCGTCCGTCATCGGAACGGCTGGTCTCGGCCTCTTTCTGGCCTGCGTGGGGCTCTCTGCGGGGCCTACCTTCTTCTCGAATTTAAAGGCAAATTTCTGGGGTTACATCGCGACGACGGCAGCGGTTTTGGTGGGCGCGAGCCTTACGGTTACCCTGGCGGTGAAGGCCTTCGGTCTGCCGCTTGACCTGGCACTCGGTGTGATGGCGGGCGCAATGACCTCGACCGCGAGCCTTGCGACCACCAAGGAAGTCTTCGGCGATCAGTCAGCAGCCGGTGTGGGCTACGGTCTTGCCTATGTCTTCGGCATCATTTCAGTGTTACTCTTTGTGCAGCTGCTTCCGAAGCTTCTAAAGGTAGATATCGCGGCGGAAAATGATAAGCTCCCCAAGCTTCCCGCAGCGAAGGCGGAGAAGGAGAAAGCGCTCACGGAGATTGACGGTCCGGGCGTGTTTGTGGTCTGCCTTGCGATTATGCTCGGTGCCCTCATCGGCAGCTTTAAGCTTCCGCTCGGCGGCGGGGCGACCTTCTCGCTCGGAACGGGCGGCGGCGCTATCATTGCGGGCATTGCGGTATCTTCGATCGGTCACATCGGCAAGATTAAGCTGACGGCACCGAAGTCCACCCTGGTGCCGCTCCGCGATCTCGGCATTTCCTGGTTCCTTCTGCAGAACGGCGCGGCTGCGGGCCCCAAGTTTGTATCGACCCTGCAGCAGTACGGTGTCATGCTTCTCCTGATCGGTGCGCTGATTAGTTGTGTGTCCCTGCTCTTTGCCTATGCGGTGGCGCGCTTTGTGTTCCGCATTCCGCTCTTTGGCGCACTCGGCGCGACGACGGGCGCCATGACGGCGGCGCCCTCCCTGAATGCGCTGATCGGCGTCAGCAAGGATGACAGAGTGGCTTCCTTCTACGCAGCTTGCCAGCCGATTGCAACCGTAGGACTGGTGGTCCTTCCGAACTTCCTTGTTGCGATTTTGGGCGCTTAAGATAGGAATTGACGCAATAAAGTTCTTGACCCTATAATGAGTCAACACAATTGTTTCTCATTAGCGAAAAAGGAGGAGGACATGAGTTTCATTCAGGGGTTGAGCGGCAATACGGTATTTATGATCTTTTTAACCTTGGTGCTCGGGTACGCGTTCGGACGGATTAATTTTGCCGGTGTTAAATTCGGGACATCGGGCGTGCTGATTGTCGCACTGATTTTCGGAGCGCTCGGCATGCAGGTTCCGGCAATCCTCGGTACGGCCGGTCTCGCGTTATTCTTGGCCTGTGTGGGGCTCTCGGCCGGTCCTTCGTTCATCACAAATCTCAAGGCAAACTTTTGGGGCTTTCTTGCGACTACCGTTGCGATTCTGGTGTCGGCGGGCGGCACCGTGGCGCTGGCGGTCAAGGTATTCAAGCTGCCCATGGACCTTGCGCTCGGCGTGATGGCGGGTGCCATGACCTCTACGGCGAGCCTTGCGACCACCAAGGAGCTTTTCGGCGATCAGTCTGCGGCCGGTGTGGGCTATGGTCTTGCCTACGTTTTCGGCATTATTTCGGTGGTCATGTTTGTGCAGTTGGTGCCGAAGTTCTTAAAGGCGGATATCGAGGCGGAAAATGCAAAGCTGCCGGATCCGCCGGTTTCAAAGAGCGAGAGTGATAAGTCTCTTCTCACGGTCGACGGACCGGGTGTATTTGTGGTCTGCGTTGCGATTGCGCTCGGCGCGCTGATCGGTGCGGTCGAGGTTCCGCTCGGCGGCGGTACGAGCTTTTCGCTCGGAACCGGCGGCGGTGCCATCATTGCGGGCATCGTGGTATCGGTCATAGGGCACTGCGGAAAAATCAAACTTACGGCGCCGAAGTCCACCTTAGTGCCGCTCCGCGACCTCGGCATTGCATGGTTCCTGCTGCAAACGGAGCCGGTGCGGGTCCTAAGTTTGTCTCCACGCTGCAGAAGTACGGTATTATGCTCTTCCTTGTGGGAGCACTGATGAGCTGCGTTTCGATTCTGCTCGCTTATGTGGTGGCGCGCTATCTCTGCAAGATGCCGCTCTTCGGTGCGCTCGGCGCTACGACCGGTGCCATGACTTCCGCACCTTCTTTAAACGCACTGATTACCGTGACCGGAAACGACAAGGTAGCCTCCTTCTATGCGGCCTGCCAGCCGATTGCGACAGTGGGACTTGTGATACTGCCGAAGCTTCTGGTGGCAATGCTGGGTTCGTAACAGAATAGGAGTCGGAGAGCCGTGCGAATGCACGGCTCTTTTTTACGGCGCAAAATCGGTTATAATAAAGGTATCGCAATTCGATGGAAAGAGGTTATTATGGCACGATTTATTGCCTTTGATGTGGAGACCCCGAACCGTTTCAGCGACCGCATGAGTGCCATCGGCATTTCCGTGATTGAAAACGGCGCTGTGGCGGATTCCTACTATAGTCTGGTAAACCCGGAAACACATTTCGACTATTTCAATGTGCAGCTCACCGGCATCAGCGAGGCGAGCGTGCGGCACGCGCCGACCTTTCCCGAGGTATGGGAGGAGATTGCACCGCTCATGGAGAGCGGGCTTCTGGTCGCGCACAATGCCGTGTTTGACATGGGGGTGCTGAGAAAATGCCTTACGGCTTACGGCATCGCATGGAAGCCCGAGGTCCCCTATCTCTGCACGGTGCAGATGGGAAAGCGCCTGTTACCCGGCATGAGCCATAAGTTAAATGTGCTTTGCGAGTACTACGGCATTGCGCTGGATCACCACAAGGCGGACAGCGACAGCCGTGCCTGCGCGGAGATTCTGCTGCGCTATCTGGAGAGCGGTGCCGACATCCGCCCCTTTATACGGAGCTGTACCCTGTAGTTTCGAGAGATTCGGAAAACAATGCACAATAGAGTAGCGTTGACAGCGGCAGAGGAGGAAGACATGGACGACTTCTATGTGTTTGGCGGGATATTCGGTGCGGTTTTTACTCTGATTTTTATTGTGGCCTTTGTTTTGATCATCACAAGACTTGTGCAGGGCATAGGAACCTGGAATCGGAATAATCATTCGCCGAAACAAACGGTTTCCGCAGTGCTCGTGGGAAAGCGAACCGCGGTCTGGGGACACAGCGGCACCAACACGGTCGGGAGTACGAATACCGCGTATTTTCTCACCTTTCAGACAGAGAACGGTGAGCGCACGGAGTTTAATGTGGACGGCAGGGTCTACGGAATGTCGGCCGAAGGTGACCGCGGACAGTTAAGCTTTCAGGGAACACGTTTCCTCGGCTTTGCGCGGCAGCAGGATAAGTATTCCGGAGGTGCGACATGATTGCGAGATACCGTCCCACCATTAAGCCGCCTTTCAGCCTGCACGATAGAATCGTGCAGGAAATTGCGGATGCGGGGACATCCGTGTGCCTCTTTTTTGAGGAGGGCAGCCTTACGATTGAGGATGTAGACCCGGATTTTGTGGCGGTTCTTTTGTTGCGCCCGGAGAAAGAGCGCGGAGCGTTCGAAGGAAAGCGGATGTCGCTCAAACACTTTTTGGAGCGCTATCACGAGTACAGTTTTGAACTGGTTGATGAGCTCTACGGCTATCACACACTCACCTACAGCGGATATCTGAATTTGCCGGACGATGACAGCCTGATCGAGATGTCCCTGGAAGTCTACTACAGCGGCGAGCTGGTCTACGATACGGAGAGCTGAGAAAAGAAAAGCTCGGAGACAAGAAAAACACCGCGAGACCACACGCGGCGGAATATGCGGTGTCCGGATGCGAAGATACGGGCAGAAGATTGTTCGGTAGCGTTAAGGGGGAAACTACGGGAGATGAACAAGGAAGAACGTGCGGAAAATTGGTTTCGGAATATACCGGGGGAAGAAAAAATCCCTATGGAGAAGAAGATGGAACTCTGTGGGAGAGTGACAATTCCCATCATAGTGATCTGTCTGGGAATCTTTATCGCGGAGTATGCGCTGCTTCGTTTCTTCGGCGGCGGAACGCTCATTGATCGCGCGGCAGACTTTGTCAACGAAATGGCGCGCGCAAAAGGCAGAGTACACTATACGACAATCGCGCTCGCCGGTGTAATCATGATGTTTCCGTTTGCTATTTTGCCGGTTACCGCGAGTACGCTTTACCGGCGGAATTGGCTGCGTAAACAGGCGGAAAAATGGCTGTCCGAACATGCGCAGAACGAGACCTGAGAAAACAAGCAAAAAGGAACGCCATGCGAAAAGAGGCATACAAAGAAAACGGTCGAAGATGCGCATCAACGAGATGAGAGGATAAGTGTCCTACAAAAGGAGGTCTTTTCGATGGATCAGCACTGGGAAGCTTTATATCTTGCGGCCAAAAAAAGGCGTTGAATCCCAGGGTGGTATCAAAATTTGTTGAGGCCGGAGGCGTCGCTGCCGCGGTGGAAACTGTCTCCGGAAAAATCTATGTCGGCGTTTGCGTCGATACGGCCTGTACGCTCGGCATCTGTGCGGAACGAAATGCAATTTTTCATATGCTGAGTGAGGGCGAATGTCAGATTCGACGTGTGCTGGCAGTCGGCAGGAGAGGAAACATAATGCCGACCCTGCGAGGGCATGTAGGGAACTGATGACGCAGCTCATGCCGGAGCGTTACGGAGAAATCGAAATTATGGTAGATTTGGAAAACGAAACGGTAGTTTCCCTTGCGGCGTTGACGCCATCCTGGTGGATATAATCGGTGTCGGAAGCGCATAGGGACATTCGGAAGGGCGGCATTAAAAATCAGCGGGTGCAACCGACTTTTGTCAGCTGCACCCGCTGTGTTTTTGTGTGCCTTTATGTTTTGGCCTGTCGAATTCTTATGCCGTCACAAGGTACAGAATGACAG
>BNJV01001778.1_pt1 | contig 40613 bp, 61 predicted proteins | sample 8540591 | NCBI WGS metagenome assembly BNJV01 (sample SAMD00202457, study PRJDB9452) | human saliva metagenome | host: Homo sapiens
TGCAGGCAGTGTATGATCCAAGATTTCAAGACCGTAGCAACGCGGAAATAATTCAATGAAATGAGCTTTAACTTAAAGCTAAAGTGTGCGTTCAAATAGCCCATATTCACAAGATGCCGTAGCATCGTATGGCATACATCAAAGCACCATTAGCACGTCATGAATTAGAAATTGCGAAATTTATGCAAAACGTGATGCATGGGTCGCGGCATCAAACCGTGTAGTGGGTGGCGTTGCAACAATATCTCGGATGCAAAAGGCGACTTTACGAAGGTTTGGCCTTAATGGAAAGCAGTTTCATGAGAAATGGGTTTACAAACTAATTAGCGAGCAAACCTTCCAACAAGTCATCGGGACGCGAATAAAGGATAAACAGCTGAGATGTGGAAAAACCGGAAGAGTCTCGATTTAATTCAACTGGTTAAAAATAATCCTGTCCCTTTGGGACGCTTGAATAAGCAAACGTATTCAAATAAAGCTAGTCAAACTAATCAAATTGAGCTAGTATAAATTTAAAAAGATTTCCTGGGGTGGATCAGGATGGTTAGGTCCCTGAGCTGACATTTTCAGAACTTTATAAATCGGTTTCGCCATTGGTGTGTGGTGGCTTGACCTTTGACTTCGTCAATTGGACCAAAGAAACCTCAAAATGGCCTTTACCGGTTTCCTCGGACCGTCGGGTTCAAGGACTACTACCGTAGCGGCACTCTGGGACCTTCTCAAATCCATTCTTTCCACTCGAATGAAATCAACACAGCAAACGCTTTGGTGCAATCAGCTCCAAGTCAACAACTCTGCACACGAGCAAAATTTGACCGGCACTTCAGCAGCAACAGAGCAGAGAATCTCTCATCACCTTCGCGCGCTGCATTAATTGAAGAACGAAACGCGCAAGTATATTGCCCTTTCGTGTGTTTCCTTTTGATGGTGAAACTCCACGGATAAATCAGACAAATCAAAACCCTTTGGGCACGTAAGATAAGCACGCCGTGTTTGCCGGTATTGCAATCTCTCAGTCCCAACCATCTTTTTGTTCTCGCGTTATTTGCCAGTACACCAATGCTGAAAATAAATTTGGCATTTGGGAGCCAAAACTCAATGTGCAAAATGTATTGCCTTTGGATGAATTAGATATCTTTACACCACTCGTCGCGTTTTTGATAAACAAGGGAAATCGCTGGCATGGGCGGTGGCTGCTGATCGCAACTCTTAGCAAAATTGCAAAATGCTTTTCTTTTATCTCTGTGGGATTAGCCCATCACTGATGCCACAGGTTTGGACAACTTCCAACAGGCGTGGACGCGCCTTCACCGAAATCTTAGCTGCTTAAACCTATCAAGAAATGAAAATTTGGATAGGATTAAAAATTGTCGATCTCTTGAAAATACCAGCGGTCTTTATCTTTGATTAACTCGTAAAAGGGGATGACCCCAAGAATCGAATCAGTGAGAAGATAAGCATAGGCGAATACTGGAAAAATCTCTACGCAAAATGTACCCAACAAGCACCCAGTGAAGTCAGCCAACTCACTGGCGGCCAGCAAAGATAATCAGTTTTATCGAACCAGCATTTATTGACCGCACTTTTGAAATCAACAAGACGGTTCAATTGGCACCAATTTTTAATCGACGAGTGGCGTGGAATGTGGCGTTATTGCGTACCGATGAATTAAACGCCGAATTGAACAAATTGCTGGCGCAGTGTCGAGTAATGGCGGTGATGTGCAAAATTTCCGTCAATGCTCACTTATTGAATCGTGACGAAATTAGCTCAGCAAAACAAGATAACTTTATTTCCAGCGAACTGTTCTATTAGCTGCGCTTGCCGAGCGAGGCGATCAGACGAGCATTTTGATGAAAAGCGAGAGAACGAAATTTTACATCTGATCCAACATATCTGTGGAGGACAAAGCGCGATCGATCAAATGCAGAAGTAAAGCAGACATGTCGGAAAAATATAACACATCGATCTAACCTGCTCGTGCTGAAAGCGGCGCAAGTCAAGACCCAGTGATTGGCCGTGCTGAAGAGATCGTCGCGCGATTCTGGCGACGACACCGTCAAAACGGCAAAACAACCCAGTACAATTGGTGGCCTGTACGTAAACCAGCTATCGGAAGGTTTGGCACAACGGTATTGTTACTGCGAAGCGCCCGAAGCCGGCTTAAAACGACAAACGTGTACTTTCTTTAGATATGGCGTAATCGATCGTTGGTGCGGAAACACGCAGAGTGTGAATCGGAAGGCGCTTAGCTGTTTCTGCTGCAGTTATCGTTAGAGCACGCGCGTCGCGGATCTTTCATTGATGAAATCATACCACGGTTGGTGCAGGTAAAACCTGAGCGGTGCAATCGGATGCGTAACTTATTAAAACCAAGTTTAGCGCGGTGAATTGCACGCGACTGTGGTGCGCAACACCAGACGAATATCGTCAGTTATACTGAGAAAAGATGCCGCACTTGAGCTGTCAGCTGCTTTCAAAAAGTCTCGTGGAAGGAGCGAGCGTGAAGAAGGCACGTGCGATCCATGTGGCTGCAGAGCTGTGTGAGATCCATCACCGCTGTGGGACAGTTACTGACCGTGCAGTCAGGGTGGCAGCAGCAACGCTTTCGCCACATCGCCAGGCCTCCGACCGCCGACCGCCGTGATAAAAGCCCACCGGACTGAATCGACGAAGTCAGCTCGGAGCACCCGGTATGGGAAAACTCGACCCAAACCAGGTCTGCACTGGATCGTCCTTGAGCGCCGTGCCATCCACCAAAATTGGAACAACAGGCATTGCAGTTAGCAGACGAAGCAAGCTGTCGGGCGCTTTAGGATACGCTAGAGAGCTTAAGGATAAAGAACGTGACACGCTGAACTCTGAAGAAGCTCGAAATCAGGAAAGCGGACCCTCTCGGTTCACAACACATCGCCGGACAAGCAGTTGATGTCTGAAAACCGAAATGGAACAAGCGCGTCGCAGGTGATCGGCGTAAAGGTGTCTGAGTTTCTCTCAATATCGGTCGCATTCCAGAATTGAAAACAACTTGCTGCCGCTGAAACCAGCGAAGGCAAAGCGAATGACCTTATTGCGCTTTTCATCGTGTGACTGATGAGGAAATTGCGGAAGTGTTTAAATAGCAACAGGGTATTCCTGTGTCCAAAATGATGGAAGGCGAGTACTCTTACGCATGGAAGAAGAATTATGCACAAACGCGATCGGTCAAGAAGAAGCTGCTCAGATGCCGTCGCGCACGCGATTCGCGGGCCGTGCAGGGCTTTCGACCCCAACCGGCCCAACTGGTTCATGCTCTATTCTTAGGTCCAACGGGTGGTAAAAGCCGAGCTGCTGCAAAACGTTGGCGAAATTCCCTTGACAGTGAAGGTGCGGATGGTAGGCCGTATCGATATGTCTGAGCGTGGCGGAAAAACACAGCGTATCCTTCGTTTTAGCGGTGCGCCTCCAGGCTGCTGTCGGCTGGCCAGAAGAAGCGGCGTGGCTAACGCAGCAGTGCTGTCGCCGTCGTATTCGGTAATTTTCGTGATGGCGGGCGAAAAGCACATGGCGGGACGTATTCAATATCTTACCGCCAAGGTATTGGATGATGGTCGTTTGACGGATGGCCAGCGTCGTACTGTGGACTTCCTCAGTAAACACGTGCAGTGACGCGTGACCTCTAACTTGCCCCTGATTTAATGCAAGGTAGCAAAGACGAAAGTCTGGCGGTGTGAGCCAGCCTCAGTGATGCCAGTGGTGAGCCGACATCTCGTCCGGAAATTCTCATCATCAACCGTATTGATGAAATCTGTATCTCCATCCGCTGGTAAAGCAAAAATATTCCGCGCGACTGCGAGCATCCAATTAGAGCGCTTAGCGACGCATGGAAAGCTCGTGAAGGCGACAACCAGTGTGCTACCGAAGCGTTATTAGATTTCATCGTGAAGTGGGCTATGACCTGTTCACTGGGCTCGCCCATTAAAAACTGAGCAATCCAAACTGTAAGAGGATCGGAAAACAGTTTCTGCGCACAACAAGTTCTATCTACCGTAATTATTACCAGGTAAAAGTGGTCACGTGGATTGTGTGGATGGCAAAGTTCGCTGGCAGACAGCAAGTCGTGAAATGAAAAGCCAGCCAGTGAAAGCTAAATGGCTATGGCGTTTTGCAAAAAGATAGTATCAGGGTAGAATGGACGCTGTTTATAGCGTATAAAAACTGAGGAAAATGACCGCACTTTTGCAAAATAGGTCGGCCTCAGTATCAGATCGCGCATCGAGCGGTGCAGGTATCAAGATCGGGCGGGATTCCCGCGAAATTGACAATGGTCGAACATGCTGCTGGTGGATCCTTTTTGAAGTGGAAACCGACGAACTCCAGACGAGCAGCCATTAATCAATTGAACAAACGTTGAAAGAATTGGTGGATGAGCACCATTGTCAGCTTTAGTGGCTCACCACGGGCGTGCCAGGGCCGGCGAAAACGTGATGCGACACCTGATGCCACGTTAGCGGTAGCCGATCGTGAAATGCTCTGGATTTGCGAGCAAATGCGTCACGTGCAGTTTACATTTTCGGTGCCGATCAGCGATTTTTATCTCAGTCGTCGTGTGATTCGTATAGTCGATCTCTTGAACTTTACCTGTCAGCGAAAAGCCATCAAAGAAACGTTAGAAGGCGGAAAGATGTAGCAAGGCAAAGGTCTTTAGTGAAAGGGGATTTTAGGGCGGTGCCCTTACCGCTTGCAATCACTCGATGGTATTATATTGGATACCAAAGCCTCGAAGTGATTACAAGCTTCCGCCCGAAAAGCCGCACGTCGCGTGAAAATTTGGAGAAAGCAGAGGATCGAAGCTCATTATTAAGCCATTTAAATTAGGATGCGATGTGCGAAAATCTATCTGATATCGGCATTAGCGGAATGACGGTGACTGAAGTCCGTGGTTTTGGTCGTCAAAAAGCGGCATACACAGGAGCTTTTACCGTGGTGCAGAATATATGGTGGACTTCCTGCCCAAAGTGATTCAGAAATTTCGTCGTGCCAGATGATTTGCTTGAATCACGTTCGGAAACCATTGTTGAAACTCGCCAAACAGGCAAAAATCGGCGATGGAAAGATCTTTGTTTATGATGTAGAACGCGTGATTCGTGTTCGTACAGGCGAAGAAAATGAGGGAAGCCATTTAGTGGACTAAATTTTGAAACTGCACCGTAGTCGCTATGGCGGCTTTTAGTGATTGTGTTTGCGGAATTAAATGGCAGAGATTGTCGTACCTTTTCTATTGGCATTATTTATCGCCATTATTTGTTCGCCAGTGATTGTGAATGACACAACGCAAAGTGCCGCATGGTATTGCGATTGCTTTTGTGCGGGTTTATCTTGATTTTAATCGTACTTTTTCCTGGCGGATTAATTACACAGTAGTGCAGGAATTCGCGCACGCTCGATCCGCAATCAGAAGTGCTGCTTTGGAGCGAGTAAATGACGTCATGGCATTAGCTCAAAAACTGAAATTGCGGATTGTGATTGCGAAGCCATTACGGAGCATTTTGATCCGAGCGTGATCGCGAACTCTTTGTGAGCCGTCGGTTATTAAACCTTTTCCGGCGTGGTGACGAATGTTTTTGTGTTGATCTTAGCAGATTTTTGATGCTGCTTAAAGCACCAACTATGAAGCATAAACTTGCTTTTAGTTTTATGATAAATGAACATGATGTTGTCGCGAAGAACATCAGTATTGATCGTATTTAGATGGGTGTGATTAGTTATCTTGGTGTGAAAACGGTGATTAGTTTGTTAACCGGGTGTCACGACGTGATTTTATTGACGTACAGTGGTGCAATATGCGATTTTTATGAAAATCTTAAGCTTCCTATTAAATTACATTCCGAAATATTGGTTCGATTATTGCAGCCGTACCGATTATTGTTCGCGATTATTGCTAAATGGATGGTGGGGAGCATGTAATCGCGGTGTGTATTGCATCGAATATTGTGATTCGGGTAATATAAATTAACGAAATGATGGGAAAACCTTTAGGGCTTTCACCCTTGGTCGGCATTCTTTTCATTACTTTTCTGGGGATGGTTACTCGGCACGGCTTTAGGCATGTTACTTTCGTACCGCGCACAATGGCGTTTATTACGCTGAAAAGCTCAGAATCAACGGAAGAAATCATGCGGCTTTATTAGGTGATGTAAACGAATCAAAGTGCGGTCAAAAATTACGTAATTTTAGTATTGAGCCACCATTATGGTGGCTTTCTTTTATCTCTGCGTTCGATAGGATTGCTGTAAATCATCGATTTCTTTATCCACTTTTGGTGGAACTGACATGTTCAGCGGCGCAGGCCAACGTCATAAGCAATCGCAATCGCGACAAAGATTGATGAGGGCACCAAAACGATACAATGATTAATAACGCAACGAGAAGCGCGGAATTGATGGACCACCAAAGAAGAATCAAGGCAATCGACAACAAGAAGCGTTGGGAGAGATGTCAAGTTTGGTTCTCGATAAGGTTTGCGTTAGGGGAAATATCAACGATATCGAGGGTATTCACACGGATGAATTTTACGGAAGTTTTCACGCACACGGTCGAATACCACGATACTATCGTTGACGGAGTACAACCCACAACGGACAGAGACTACGCCGCCACCGAAGGTGCTGAAATCCTATTCTCGACTTTGTAAATGCAGAGAACACACTGAGGGTCATCAACCACGTCAGGTGCGCAAGTGAGGCGATACGCCAAACTACCTAAACGCCATCAAAAACGTGAGCCAACGTGATATTAAACATCACTGCAGGGTCGCAAGAGTCGCATAAACTGCACCTGAGCGCAAGTTCTTCACCGACGTTTCGACCCGACGAAATTACCGTGACACTGTTGATATGAATATTTCGGATCAATCGTTTGGAGCATGCTTTTAACGTGATCACCAGTGGCAGACTGCTGTTGTCAGCTGGCATCGATCATCACGGTTCGTGGCTACAGAACCGGTTGCTTTGTACAATCGGGCTTTGCAATACCATTTTGATTTAATGCCGCCGCGATTTTCTCTAAATCAGCCGGCTGTGAGAAGTGAGTATCAAACACCACACCACCGGCACCCAAGCCCCAGTTGAAGCCTCTTTTGTCTCAATGAAGTTGAAAGAGGGAAATCGCCATCGTAAATCGGCAGAAAAATGCGTATCCCACAAATCTCACTTCATAAATTCAGAAGTGAGAGGGAATGGCAATTTAATCCCATCTCACTCTACGGATAAAATGTCCGTTTTTATCTTTTGCAAATAACTCATCTTATCCCACCTAAACTGTTAATTTTCTCAAGACGTTTACCGCCGTATAGGAAGTCTCACGATGGCACGTGTTCCGGGTAATTGCCAAACATTGAAACTGCCACACCTCACGCAAGAGTTACCGCAAAGCCTTTGAATTGGGCCAGTACCCACAGCATAAAGAATGATTGCCGTTAAAATTGTAGTTAAGTTTTGCATCGAAAGATGGAGGTGAATGCACCGTTATAACCTTCGTTAATGGTAAACTGCTGGATTGGACGACCATTACGAATCTCTCTTTGATACGCTCAAAAATAAGTACGTTGGCATCCACCGACATCCCCAGGGTTAATACGATACCCGGCAATCCCCGGCATAGTGAGTGTTGCACCTGGTAGGATAGACATCAAACCAATTCAATAAAACGATATTAATCACCAAGGCAAAGCTTGCGATAATACTGGAAGATTTATAGTAAATCAGCATGAAGACAATGACGGCAATTAAGCCCCAGAAGCTTGCATCAATACCTTGTTCTACGTTTTGTGCACCAAGAGAAGGTCCGATTGTACGTTCTTCAACAATTCTGCACTGGCGCGATTAAAGCACCTGATTTTTAATAACATAGAAAGGTTTTGTGCTTCCGCAGAGCTGCTTACACCCGTAATTTGGAAGTTAGAACTAAAGCGACCTTGAATGGTTGCGACGTTAATGACTTCTTCATTTTTCTCTAAAATGGTTTTTGCGCATTTTTCGTCTTTTTTACCGTTGTCTTTGTATTCTACGTACAAGCTCGCCATTGGTTTTGTAGTATTTCTTGTGGTTTGCGACATGATTTCGCCGCCTCACTCATCCAAGGTTACACTTACTTGTGGCGTACTGGTGTTTTGGTCTAAACCCGAGCTTGAGTTGATGATGTGTTCACCACCCAATACCGCACGTTTGTAAAGTGCAACAGGTCTACCTTGACGGTCATATTTGATCCTCTGTAGTCAGAAGGTAACATACCACGAGCAGCGGACTCAGGGTTCACTAACGAATTCTACAATGCGGAATTCGCTGTGCAGTTGCACTCTAGGATTTCTTTTGCACGCGCGCGTATCTTTCGAACACCCGGTAATTCGATTACGATACGTTCTGCACCTTGACGTTGGATAACCGCTTCAGCTACGCCTAATCCAGCAACACGTTTACGTAAAATCGTTAAGTTTTCGCTCGATCGCTAAGTTACGTGATTCTGTTAATGCTGCTTCAGAAAGGGCGAGGTTTAAGCGTGTTATCACCACATCAGATACGTCTAATGTTGGGTGTAACTGACGAATAATACGCGCTGCTTTTGACATTTTGGTCTGCGTTTTCTAATGTGACCGTTGTACCAAATTTGTCGCCATTTTTAATCGCCGTAAACTGAATTTTTTCTTTACGTAATTCTGTTGCGTAATGTGTCTTGTAAACTGTTCTTGACGTTTAGCAAGCGCAGAATCTCATGTCCACTTCCATTAAGAAGCGCACACCACCACGTAAGTCCAACCCCCATTTCATCGGGTTAGCACCAATGCTGCTTTAACCAAGCCGGTGTTGCCGGTGCAAGGTTTAATGCAGTGGTGTAGTTGTTAAGCCAAGTTTTTCTGGGTACCTTTTATCTTTTGGCAAGAAGTTGTCATCAGTGTTGGTGAAACGGGCAAGAATAGAGCCATTTTTCAAGAACGATAGATTTGGTTGAAAGGTTATTTTCTTTTAGTACGTTTTTTGTACTTCAGTTAATGCGGTGGTGTCTGCTTGTTGTCCGCGAGTACCAGAAATTTGCTACCGCAGGATCTTTCACCATAGATATTTGGAAGAGAGATGAAAGCACCAATGGCGACCACAAGGATCACCATTAGATTCTTCCATAATGGGTAACGATTTAACATAGTTTTCCTTTAGGAATTTAAATTAGAGAGTTTACAGAACCTTTCGGTAATACTGAAACGATGTAGTTACGGTTAATCGTGATTTCAGTAGTATCGTTTAAAGCGATAATAATTTCAGCACTCTTTCGGTTACTTTAGTGATTTTACCAATCAAACCACCAGCAGTTAATACTTCCAGTGCCTTTCGCTAATTCAGACATTAATTTTTGTGTTCTTTGTTACGTTTCGCTTGTGGGCGGTAAATCATAAAATATTAAACCGAAGATCACGAAAATAAATAACGTGGACATTGGGCTTGTAAGCCCATTGTGTTTTCCTTATAAAATGAAAAGTTAAAAGTGTGCGTAAAATACCATAAAACGGCATTCAGTAAAAAGCCGATGAAGGCAATAACAACTAGAATTTTGGAATTAATTGATCACAACTTCGAAAAATTTGCTCGAAAGCCAATGTTGATCCACCAATTCACATTGATTTTTCTTTCACAAAAACAACAAAATTTTCTACCGCACTTTGACGATTTAATTGCAAAACTAATTCATCATTTTGGCGCTACAATTCAGCCAAAGCCTTCTTCGCGGTTAAAAAGCGGAATCGGGCAGGAAAGTGTGGTCAAATTTAATTGATATTTTCATGATTTAAGCTTGGCGACGAGCAAACATAATTTTGCCCATAGCCGTGAGTTGTTCTGCGGATAAATATTGCTACCAAGCTCAAATAGCGGCTCTTCAAGGGCAATGTGTCTACTCGTAGCTCGCCACAAACAGCGTAATCAGCCTTCATCTACATCAGTGCGTTTCTCTGCAATCACTCTTCTAGCTGCTCGGAAAGCTATTTGCCCAATGCATGCAAGTAACATGTTGGCGCTCTAATTCATCCACCGACTCTTTCGCTTGAGGCGCTTTTTCAATTAAAGCGGGGAAGAAGTCTTTTTCTTCATCATCATGATGAAGGGGTGCCGCGTGATTAAAATACTGCAAAATGGTTTTCACATCATTTAATACGGCTTGATTCACGCCATTTTTCTAAATAACCAGGAAGAATGGTGAGTTGCTTGCAAAAGCGTTTCACTTTGCTATGACAAGCATGAAAGCATATCAATCGGTTCATCCCAAGTGGCAAATTGTTGAGGTTCGAGGATTTGCATAAGGTTTCTTTTAGTTAAAAAGTGCGCAAAAACGCTTCATTTTTCTACCGCACTTTCATTAATTATGATTTATCCGCTAATTGTAATGGTGGAACAGGTTTGCCCATACGAGCATAGAATTCCACCACAAAATCATCAAAACGATCGTCTTCAATCGCTTGACGAATTTCCGCCATTAAACGTTGATAATAGCGTAAATTGTGAATGGTATTTAATCGTGCACCTAAAATTTCACCGCATTTATCTAAATGATATATATAGGCTTTGGTGTAGTTTTTACAGGTGTAGCAATCACATTCAGGATCCAACGGGTTGGTATCATCGCGGTATTTTTGCATTACGGATTTTAACAATGCCGTCTGGTCACGAATAAACGGCCGTTACGTGACGTTACGGGTTGGCATTATGCAGCCAAACATATCAATACCACGACGTACACCTTCCACTAAATCTTCCGGTTTACCCACGCCCATTAACAACGCGGCTTATCAGCCGGGGACTTGTGGGCAGATGTAGTCTAAAATGCGGTGCATGTCTTCTTTTGGTCTCGCCTACCGCTAAACCGCCCACCGCGTAACCGTCGTGCCAATATTGACTAAGCCTTCTAATGATACTTTGCGTAATTCTTCAAATACACCGCTTGAATAATACCGAATAGCGCATTTTTATTGCCTAATTCATCAAAGCGATCACGGCTGCACGCTTCGCCCAACGAAGAGACATTTCCATGGATTTTTCGCATAATCGAAAGTCGCTGGATAAGGCGTACATTCATCGAAAATCATCACGATGTCAGACCCTAAATCATATTGAATTTTCGCATGATTTTTCAGGAGAAGAGAAAATGCGCTCACCATTAATTGATTTGTGAATTTCACGCCTTCGGTGATTTTACGTAATTTACCTAAACTAAATACTTGGAAAGCCACCACTGTCAGTCAAAAATCGGGCGATGCCATTGCATAAAGTCAGCAAATCATCGTGTTTACGCATCACTTCCCTGTCCAGGACGAAGCCAGGTGGAACGTAGTTACCTGATAAAATTTCTGCACCTGTCGCATCGCACTCTTCCGGTGTCATGCCTTTTACGGTGCCATAAGTACCCACTGGCATAAATGTCGGTTTTACACTGAACGTCTTTGTGGACGTTCAAATACCAAAGGCGACCACGACGCGCACTGCCGCTAGTTTTATCTAATCTATTTTCATTTTTCTTTCCCCAACGAATAAAACAGTCGTCGGTTGTTATTCATCAGCCTGTTAGTACAGGCTTTATAGGTATTTTATGAGTTGGTTGAAAATAAGTCAAACCACTTATTCTAAGCCCTTTTTACATTTGATTTTTAGTAATGTGAACATCGCATCGCCATAACTGACGATAGCGATTTTCGACCGCACCTTTTATAGGCATTCATGGTGTGGCTAAAGCCTCGCGAAGGCAGAGACCAACACGATCAATGTAGCTTTCCGGTGCAAGCGGAAGTTGGTAATTAACGCATCCACCACACGGAATGATTTGCCCTGGCAACATAGACGTATCAGGAAAAATAAGTTCAATCAACTGGATTGCCATTTTCTTCTGCCGATAGGGCAGCGGTTTCTATTAGAACGCACTGATGTTGTACTCACCGCAATGACACGTTTGCCCGCTTTTTCGTTTCAATAATGGCATTGCAGACTTCTTGAGAAAGTTCCACATATTCCGCGTGCATGATGATCTTCACTATTTTCAACACGTACGGGTTGGAATGTGCCTCGCGCCCTACGTGTAACGTCACAACCAAAATTAACGCCTTTTTCGTGTAGTTTTGTAAAAGCTCATCATCAAAATGCAGCCAGCCGTTGGCGCAGCCACCGCACCAGGCACTTTGTTACTATCACGCTTTGATAGCATTCTTGATCCGCTTTTCATCTGGACGATCATATAAGGCGGTAACGGCATATGACCGATTTCTTGCAACACATCAAGCACTATTGCGACTTTTTATCGCTAATTCCACTCAAAAGCGGCATCTGACGGCCAACCATAATGGCTTTTACGCCATTATCACCGAGTTTATTCGCCTAAAAATAATCTGCGCCTTCTTTTTCGGGGCCTTTTGATGAGCGAATACTGGCTAAGAAAATGGTGTTCACTTAAAACACGCTCCACTAATACTTCAATTTTTCCCGCCACTGGCTTTTCGACCAAACATACGAGCAGGGATTACGCGCGTATTGTTAAAAATCAACAAATCCCTTCGTCGATTAAATCTACACATCAGTAAAAAGTGCGATGAGAAATTTCTGCATTTTCGCCATTGAGTTGTAGCACAAGCGACAAGAAGAGCGATCTCTTTAGGGTAACGAGCAATCAGTCATCTGGTAAGTCAAAAATGAAAGTCAGAAACACGCATAATTGTAAATAATGAAAGCTATGGGGCATAGTCTCGAGCTATTCCTGGAGGAAAGAACAGAGAGCCCTTTCAAAAAGCTGAGAGCGGCAAAATATTTTGGAGTCATACTATGAGTTGTTGAATTAACAAAATCAGGTATGGAGTGTATTATAGTACACTTATTAACAAATGCAACAATTTTTTAACAAATTAATTGTGTGGGTTGCGTGTGTTGGTGTTGACCAAGTTACGCATCAACAAGGCATAATCAAGTTGGACGTCTTGTGGCACATCTAAAAAGACAAAGTGGCCATCGCCAAGTGCGGCTTCCACATTTTCGTTTTTGCGATTAAGCATTTTTCAATCTTAAAGACGATATTACCTTGTGGTGTCATCATTTCCACTTCATCACCAAGCAAGAATTTATTTTTCACCGCCACTTCAGCCATGCCTTGTTCATTACGTTTACCGGTAAATTCACCGACAAATTGTTGGCGTTCAGAAATAGAGTAGCCGTATTCGTAATTTTGATATTCATCGTGCGTATGACGACGTAAGAAACCTTCGGTATAACCACGGTGTGCAAGGGATTCCAACGTATCCATTAAGCTTTCATCAAATGGTTTGCCTGCAGCCGCATCATCAATGGCTTTGCGGTAAACTTGTGCCGTTCTTGCGCAGTAATAGAATGATTTAGTACGGCCTTCGATTTTTAAAGAATGCACACCAAGTGCGGTCAATTTTTCCACGTGTTGTACTGCACGCAGATCTTTTGAGTTCATAAAGTAAGTGCCGTGTTCATCTTCAAACGCCGTCATTTGCTCATCGGGTTTTTGTGATTCGGTGTAAAGGAAGACTTTATCCGTTACCGCACCTTCACCTAAAGTTGGCGCCACATTTTTCACTTCGATTTGTTGAGCAGGGTCGATTTTCGGCACGATGTTACCTACTTCATCCGTCGTGCCTTCTTCCATTTTTGTATTCCCAGCGGCAAGCATTGCACAGTGCCTTGGTTTGGGATCGCGTTTGTTGATATAGCCAGAAAGCAAGCAGCGGCCAGAATACGCCATACATAACGCACCGTGTACGAAAATTTCGAGTTCGATATCGGGCACATGTTGGCGAATTTCTGCGATCTCTTCAATGGATAATTCGCGCGATAAAACTCACACTGAGTTAACCCCATTTGTTTCCAGAATTTGACGGTTGCCCAGTTTACGGCGTTCGCTTGTACAGAAAGATGAATATCAATATCCGGGAAGTTTTCACGCACCAACATGATTAAGCCTGGGTCAGACATAATTAAGGCATCTGGGCCCATGTCGATCACAGGTTGTAAATCTTTAATAAAGGTTTTGAGTTTGGAGTTATGCGGTGCAATGTTCACGACCACATAGAATTTTTTGCCAAGCGCATGGGCTTCATCGATCCCAATTTTTAAATTGGCGTGATTAAATTCATTGTTGCGTACACGTAAGCTGTAACGAGGTTGGCCTGCATAAACGGCATCTGCACCATAGGCAAAAGCGTAGCGCATATTTTTGAGGGAGCCCGCAGGGGAGAGTAATTCAGGTTTAAATGGGGTTGTCATAATGTTCTCTTGTCTGATTTCAGGTCAGTAGCTTGCTTTTGGCAAGCCGTATTAAAGGCCTGTATTTTAGGCGGATTTAGGGATTTGTAAAGTAAAAGTGCGGTTGGTTTTTCGATTGTTTTTTAAGGCTAGAAATTAAAAAGGCGAACCATTCGTTCGCCTTATCATGATGATATTTAATTAAATCGCCCAGCCGCCAGCATAGAATGCCACAAGTACAATGGCGATGATAATTGTGCCGATGTTGAGTTTTTCACATCGCCACTCACGATACGACCAATCACTAATGCCGCAAAGCCAAGCATGATACCGGTTACGATGTTTGCGGTGAGCACGATGAATACCGCACAAACTAAGCCGCTCATTGCGCCCACGAAATCATCGAAGTCTAATTTGCTCACATTGCTTAACATTAATAAGCCCACATACATTAACGCCGGTGCAGTTGCATAACCCTGGCACTAAGAAGGCAAGTGGTTGGAAGAATAACATTAATAAGAACAATACGCCGACGACGATAGCGGTGATACTCGGTTTTTACCGCCCTGCGGCTGTACCTGCTGCAGATTCGATATAAACGGGCTGCCGGTGCAGTACCAAATAAAACCTGAGAATAAGCTACTTACAGAGTCAGAGGTTAAGGCTTTACCACCGTTGATGATTTGTCCGTCTTTGTCTAATAGTCAGCTTTGTCCCGCCACAGCACGAATAGTACCTGTTGCGTCAAATACGGCAGTCATCACTAAAGCAAAGACAATCGGTAAAATAGCCGGTTGTAATGCACCTTGGAGATCTAATTGTAAGAAAAGTGAGTTTTCACCAAAGGTTGGCATTTTGAAGATTTGGCCATTGAATGTTACGTTTGGATCGAAGATTAAACCGACGATAGTAATCGCGATGATGACCCATAAAATCCCGCCTTTCACTTTCATTTTTTCTAAGCCGATAATGAATGCAAGACCGATTAAAGACATCATTACTGGGAAAGAGGTGAAATCGCCTAATTTAACCGGTAAACCCGCTTGGTTGCCGATCACTAAGCCTACGCCATTTGCGGCGATTAAAAGTAAGAATAAGCCGATCCCGATCCCCGCACCGTGCGCGATACTTGATGGCAAGTTACGTAAGATCCATGAGCGAATACCTGTCGCAGAGATTAAGGTGAACACCAAACCCATGAGGAATACGGCACCTAATGCCACAGGAATAGAAACATGTTGACCAATCACTAAGCTAAATGCGGTGAAGGCAGTTAATGAAATCGCACAGCCGATCGCCATTGGCGCATTTGCCCAAAAAGCCGATTAAGATCGAACCAAAGCCCTGCCACCAAACAGGTTGCGATAAACACCGATTCTGCTGGAAAGCCTGCATCACCAAGCATTTTAGGCACAACAATCACGGAATACACCATGGCTAAGAAGGTGGTTAAACCCGCGATGATTTCTTGACGAACCGTTGAACCGCGTTTGCTGAGTTCAAAGGTTTTTTCTAAACTTGACATAAAGTCCCCTAGGTTAATAATCAAAAAGATGTGCTATTTTATAGTAAATCATTTAAAAGTAAACGTTTGCGTAATTGTTTTATAGAAGTTGGATGGGAAAGTGCGGTCGTTTTTGAGGATGTTTTTCCCATATTTTTTTATCGGCTAAAAACTGCTATACTTTGAAAGTTTTTAACGTAATCAAAAAAGGAAAAACAATGGCTGATTTTAATCAAATTTTAACGCCAGGCGATGTAGATGCCGGCATTATCAATGTGGTAAATGAAATTCCAGAAGGAAGCTGCCACAAAATCGAATGGAACCGTAAAGTTGCCGCGTTCCAATTAGACCGTGTTGAGCCAGCGATCTTCGCAAAACCAACTAACTATGGTTTCATTCCACAAACTTTAGACGAAGATGGCGATGAGTTAGATGTTTTATTATTAACTCGCCAACCACTTGCAACAGGTGTATTCCTTGAAGCAAAAGTAATCGGTGTGATGAAATTCGTTGATGATGGCGAAGTGGACGATAAAATCGTTTGTGTGCCAGCAGATGATCGCGATACCGGCAATGCATACAATAGCCTTGCCGATGTGCCAGCGCAATTAATCAAACAAATTGAATTCCACTTTAACAACTATAAAGCATTGAAAAACCAGGTTCAACGAAAGTGACTCACTGGGAGCGATGTAGAAGAAGGAAAGAAGTGATTCGTGAATCAATCAAACGTTGGAATGAACGTTAATTTTTCATGTTAATGACTAAAAAGGCACTCAAGTTGATGCCTTTTATTTATCTATGAGCAAAAGTGCGGTCAATTTTCGACCTGCTAAACCCAAAAAGTTGGACTAAGCTAACTTAGGTCATTTCAGGAATCTGCGGCAAATTCACGGCTTCCACCGAGCCTAATGCTTTGGCTTTTTGATAAAATGCTAACTTGTATTCTAGTAAGTTTAAATAGCGTTTTAATTCAGCAATTTGACACTTCACATTTTCTGTTTGGCTTTCAAATAATGCAAGGCGTTCGTCAATGGTATCGTCGCCAATGGTGGTACATTCAGCGAAGCGTTTGATGTCTTTTCAAGCTCATGCCTGTATTTTTCAAGCATTGTAATAAACTCAACCATTGTCAAGTCGTTATCTGTAAAACGGCGATTACCGTGTTCATCGCGCCCAACGTTGAGGCAATAAGCCCTCTTTGTCGTAAAAAGCGTAAAGTGTGGGCGAAATACCGATTTTTCGGCAGCTTTAGCTGGTGGTAAGTCATTTCTTTCCTTCCCTTTAAAATAAAAAGTTTGCGTAAAAACACTTGCTTTAGAGTGAGCTCTAAAGTGTAAACTGTTACTATCTTGCTTAGGCAAGGCAAATCTGTCAATGAATTAAGAGGAAAAACAATGGAAATTAAACAAATCAACTCAACGATCAAATCTCGTGCAGCGGTGGCATTCGCACCAAATCAACCTTTACAAAATTGTGAAATCGACGTAGAAATGCCACGCAAAGGCGAAGTGTTAATCCGCAACACTCATACGGGCGTGTGCCATACTGATGCATTTACATTATCAGGAAGTGATCCCTGAAGGCGTATTCCCTAGTGGTGCTTGGGCACGAAGGTGCCGGGTGTGGTTGTTGCTGTGGGTGAAGGCGTGTTAAGCGTAAAACCAGGCGATCACGTTATTCCGCTTTACACCGCAGAATGTGGCGAATGTGAGTTTTGTCGTTCAGGTAAAACCAACTTATGCGTCTCAGTGCGTGATACACAAGGTAAAGGTTTAATGCCGGACGGCACGACGCGTTTTTCTTATCAAGGTCAGCCGATCTATCACTATATGGGCTGTTCAACCTTCAGTGAATACTCAGTTGTTGCAGAAGTGTCACTGGCGAAAATCAACCCAGAAGCGAACCACGAACAAGTATGTTTACTTGGTTGTGGCGTCACCACAGGTATTGGTGCGGTACATAACACCGCAAAAGTGCAAGAAGGCGACTCTGTTGCCGTGTTTGGCTTAGGGGCAATTGGTTTAGCAGTGGTGCAAGGTGCTCGTCAAGCCAAAGCGGGTCGCATTATTGCCATTGATACCAATCCCTTCAAAAATTGAGTTGGCAAAAACAGTTTGGTGCAAACCGACTGTTTTGAACCCGAACGATTACGATAAACCGATTAAAAGATGTGTTGTTAGACATTAATAAATGGGCATTGACCATACCTCTTGAATGTATCGGCAACGTAAACGTAATGCGTCAAGCATTAGAAAAGTACACCGTGGTTGGGGACAATCCATTATCATCGGCGTAGCGGGTGCAGGACAAGAAATTTCAACGCGTCCGTTCCAGTTGGTCACAGGTCGTGTTTGGAAAGGCACGGCATTTGGTGGCGTGAAAGGCCGCTCTGAACTGCCTAAAATGGTGGAAGATTCAATGAAAGGCGATATCGAGTTAGAACCGTTTGGACCCACACAATGACACTCTGAACAAATCAATGAAGCCTTTTGAGTTAATGCACGAGGTAAATCGATCCGCACTGGTTATTCATTACTAAGGTACGCGATGAAATTGATTGAACAACATCAAATTTTTGGCGGTTCGCAACAAGTTTGGGCACACGATGCCCAAACGCTTCAATGCGAAATGAAATTTGCCGTCTATTTGCCGGATAATCCGGAAAATCGACCGCTTGGTGTGATTTATTGGCTTTCCGGGTTAACGTGTACGGAACAAAATTTCATTACCAAATCAGGCTTTCAGCGTTATGCGGCAGAACATCAAGTGATTGTGGTTGTCTCGATACCAGCCCTCGCGGAGAGCAAGCGCCGAACGATGATGCTTACGATTTAGGGCAGGGTGCGGGCTTTTATCTTAATGCGACCGAGCAGCCTTGGGCGACGAATTATCAAATGTATGATTATATTTTGAATGAGTTGCCTGAGCTGATTGAGGCAAAAATTTCCACCAACGGCAAACGTTCCATTATGGACATTCAATGGGCGGGCACGGCGCATTGGTATTGGCACTACGAAACCGAGAACGTTATCAAAGTGTTTCTGCCTTTCTCGCCTATTTTATCGCCAAGCCTCGTGCCTTGGGGAGAAAAAGCCTTTACTGCTTATTTAGGGGAAGATCGTGAAAAATGGCAGCAATATGATGCCAGCTCGCTTATTCAACAAGGCTATAAAGTGCAAGGTATGCGTATTGATCAGGGCTTGGAAGATGAGTTTTTGACAACACAATTACGCACCGAAGATTTTATCGAAAACCTGTCGTGCGGCAAATCAACCGGTCGATGTGCGCTCTACAAAAGGCTATCGATCATAGCTATCTACTCATCGCCAGTTTTATTGGAGAGCATATTGCCTATCATGCGGCATTTTTGAAGTACTGAGTGCGCGTCAAAACCGACCGCACTTTTGCTTTTATTGAATATCCTTAAAAACGAGAAGCGTAATCTTACTAACATTATTCGCTTTCGTATCGTGGTTAGCACCTTGATAGCCGACTTTCACACTCAATACTGGTGTAAACTGCGCTGTAATGCGACACCCGTCATGACGACATTTTTCAATTCTCCCTTACCATAAAAGATTTTAGCACACTTGATTATTGATCACCGAGCTGCCTTCAGCGGCTTTATCTTTGTGGAAACGATGATAAGCCACATCACCTAATAGATTTAATTGAACGCCACCAATTGCAAATGGAATGGATGGACGTAAACCTCACAGAGGTGACGATTAAATCACGATTGTTGTCTTTTAACCGCACTTCGCCTTTAGTCACACCTTTGTTTTTGATGTGCATATAGCTTACGCCAGCATAAGGTTCAATCGCAAAATGTTCGCCTTTTAAGCCTGTGTAGGCAAGCTCAGCAGGCATTTTTGTGTTTGGCTATGGCTTTTTCACACCTTGTGCAAATTCAGCACGTTGTTCGTGTTTTTCCCAGCTTTGACAAAAGCCAATTTTCGGTGTTAACTACGTTGAAACGATGTAAGCCATTGTTTAAGCATGTACGGCACGATCTTTTCGACGTGCGGTCAATTTTTGTGGCTGCTTTTGTGTTGAGCCAACAAATACACCTAAAATGTTTGTTTGTATCAATGGTTGCATCAATACCCGCTAGTTGATTGTGACGCATGGCTGCTTAAACTATCCGTGCTGAAGTGGGTGAAGGTGCCACTGGTCCAAATTGCTGTACCTGCATTAAGTTGCGCTTTACTGCACCTGGTTGGGCAAGTTGCTGACGAAGCAATAAGCCATTTAACACGTTGTGTTGTTGAGCTGCGAGATCTTCATCATAGCTTAAACGGCGCAAAGGCTTGTCGAGCATTCTCTTCAGTTCCCAAAACAAGGCTTTTTGGTAAGCAGGCTGTTTGTTGCCGCATCTAAAAGTGTTGGCGATAGTCGCTTTCCATTTTCAGTGGTTGCTGCAGATGCAAGGGTCTGAACGGTCACTTTCAACGTATTCGCATTACTTTCATTTTTAACCGTAAGGAAATCATATGCGGGAGGTGTTTCAACTACTGCATTTTCAGCTCCCACAAATGAGCCAGAACCTTGTACTGAAACCACTTTTTGTGATCTTGTTGTAATTGAGGCAGAATTCTTCATCAAATTTATTTGGTCACTAAAATAGAACCGTCAGCAAAGGTTGCATTGACGTTAGGTACCATGATTCAGTAAGAAACGACCACCTTTTTCCCACTGTTGCAGTCACCGTCTTTCGCGGTGCTGGTTAAGGCTCTCGGTGACAAATCCATTCACTAGGCTTAGTGACTTCCGCTTTCGGCAATACTCCAATGTTGCACCTTGTTTTACGATGACTTGTTGTGCCGAACCAAGGGATTGATTTAACCCTGAAAGTTGACCTTCATTCACGGTAATTGCACCAGTGAAACTGTTATCGCCCGTGAGTGTTAAGGTGCCAGAACCATTTTTAGTTAATGCGCCCACATAGCCTTTGTGCCGCTCGTTCATTACTAGAGCCACTTCACGCGCCAAACCACTTGATATTCCGCTTTTTCTTCAGCTGTCGCACCCGCGTACGATTTTGCATTAACGCTTGTAATTCAGCTATTTGCGTTGCTCATGCTACCGCTTCAGCTTGATCTTCGGACTTGACGTGCTTTGATCGGCTTTATCGCTATCATTTGACCAAACATCATTTTGATTGAGGTTGATTTTTCATGTTTCCTAGAATTGACCGGCCAAACATGGCTTTTACCAAGATCCACCTAACCCCAAACGTTACCGGTACACCTTGTTCAGTTTCCCAACGTTCTAATGGTTTACCTTCAAGCCCTTTACGAAGCGTGGTTTGTCTTGCTGTGGTCAGCATGACATCACGCGCTTGATCGGTTGTCATGTATGGATAGCGAGAAAAGATGACACCTAACGCACCACTACGTGTGGGGCAGCCATTGAAGTACCACCAGCTGATTTGTAAACAGGGTCACCATAAGTATTGTTGTCTTGTAATTGAATATAGGCGGAATAGATGTTGGCGGATGGTGCCGCAATCGTCCACCATTTTGAATGGCCAGCGAGGTTAAATTCTTGAATATCTGCGCCTGCTTTTCCATCGCTCACATCGTCATTTGAGTCATTTGGATAGCCTTCACCACCCACTTGCCCAGTGACGTTTACCCAGTATTTTTCTGCATCAGGTCTAAAATAAGGTAACATCGCACGCGTAAAAGATTCCGCCATCATACTACGGTTACCCGCGGTAAAGACTTTGAATCACTTTTCTATTCTTAGCTACTCATAAGCCGCATCAACAAAGTTTTTCCACCACTTGTGACAAATTGATAATAAGCTTTTTCAGCTTCGCCTAAGTTACTTAAATAAATGAGTGCTGCAGGACTGGAAATTGGCTCTGGTGCTGGTAGCATCATAATATTGCACGCCATATTCAGGCACTACACAATCATATTTTGGTTTGTAGCCTTGTGCGCCAGCAAAAGATGAATTAACACGACGGTTTGAACCCCAACTGTTATTAATTACTTTGGCACCGGCATCTGCTAGGGCAGAGTAGCCTTGTAAGAAGAAACTATAATCTTGATTTGGACCATAGGTCATGTTGTCGTTACCACCGGTATTGGCAGAATACAGATTAGCGCCGAATGCTACACCATGCATTTCATTGCCGTCACGCGTTGCCGCCATTGTCCCACCAACATGGGTGCCGTGCGCATCATTGGTATATTTATGCCATGCCCCGTCAATATTGAAGGCTTCACCTTTAGTGAAGATGCCATTATCTCGTTTTACCGAAATTCGTTTACCGTTTTTACGGGTTCATTTTACTACTGACCATTTCCCACCGATGCATCGGGATAACGCATGCCATCTTTACTATAAGTCCCTTCTGTTTTTACAACGTGTATTCGACTGTCTTGAAATTCAGGGTGATTTAATAGCACACCTGAATCCATCACGCCAATTTTTACGCCTGAACCATTAGAGCCGAAGCCGTGGAAGCGTTCATTGAGGTTAAGCCCCAGTCTTTGAGGTATTCAGCGCTTTCCCAGCTTTTTGGTATTACCGGCTTGGCCTTGTTCAGAATAAGCTGGTTGCATTGGCGGCATACCAACCAACGAGTAATGCAAGTGCAGTTTTTGAAGTTTCATGATTTGTCTTCCTTTATCTTTTGATTTTCGCTGGCTATTATTCGCCCTCATCGCGAAGCGCTTCAATGACTCAAATCAAAAATTCCAAAGAAAAATGTTTATTCTAGACAACGATCACACCAAAGTGCGGTCAAAAAGAGGGATAAATTTATGTATCGTAGAAATCAATGTTATAATTCACGAACAAAATGATTAAGGAGCAAACCATGGCGATTTTAGTAACAGGTGGAGCCGGCTATATCGGTTCACACACCGTAGTGGAATTATTAAATGCAAATAAAGAAGTGGTGGTATTGGATAATTTATGCAATCTCTCCAAAAATCTTTAGAACGCGTAAAAGAAATCACTGGCAAAGACGTGAAATTTTATGAAGGCGATATTTTAGATCGTGCTTTATTACAAAAAATCTTTGCTGAAAACAGCATTCAGTCGGTAATCCATTTTGCAGGTTTAAAAGCCGTGGGCGAAAGTGTTCAAAAACCCGCTGAATACTATATGAATAACGTATCAGGCACGATTGTTTTGATTCAAGAAATGAAAAAGCAGGTGTGTGGGAACTTTGTATTTAGTTCATCTGCAACGGTTTATGGCGATCCAGAAATTATTCCAATTACTAGAAGATTGCAAAGTGGGCGGTACGACCAACCCTTACGGTACATCTAAATACATGGTGGAACAAATTCTGACTGATGTTGCGAAAGCTGAACCGCAATTTAGTATGACGATCTTACGTTATTTCAACTCCAGTGGGCGCTCACGCAAGTGGCTTGATTGGTGAAGATCCAAACATGGCATTCCCAACAATCTATTGTTTTCACATCAGCCAAGTTGCGATCGGTAAATTCACGCAACTTTTCGGTGTTTGGTAGCGATTATGATACCCATGATGGTACTGGCGTGCGTGATTATATCCACGTGGTGGATTTAGCCATCGGTCACTTAAAAGCGTTAAATCGTCATGAAAATGACGCAGGTTTACACATTTATAACTTAGGTACAGGTACGGGTTATTCTGTGCTTGATATGGTGAAAGCGTTTGAACAAGCAAACAATATCGAAATTCCATATCGTCTTGTTGCACGTCGTCCTGGTGATATTGCAACATGCTATTCTGATCCAAGTCTTGCTGCGAAAGAGTTAAATTGGACAGCTGAACGTGGTCTTGAGCAAATGATGAAAGATACATGGAATTGGCATAACTGAAAGGATACAGAGATTAATCTCATTTTTGTTGGGCGGGCATCATTCCGCCCTTACTATTTTAATCAGATAAAACACGCTCAAAAATAACCGCACTTTATGTCAGAACAATCCCTTTCTAGTCAAATATTTACCCGAAAAATGCTGATCTGTGTCTTTACTGGATTTAGTTCGGGTTTACCACTTTTCGTGTTATTGCAAATGTTGCCAGTGTGGCTGACAGATAAAGGGCTTTCCGTTATTAATCGGTGCATTGACTGTGATGGTGCCATATGGTTTGAAGTTTTATGGGCACCATTATTAGACCGCTATTTCCCGCATTTTTAGGGCGTCGTCGTAGTTGGTTAGTTGATTTCTCAGCGATTTTTGCTGATTTCTTATGCGATTAGTCAGTTTGATCCTGTGGCACAGTTGGGAACAGTGGCTAAACTTGCGACATTTATTGCCTTTGTATCTGCGACACAAGATATTGTGCTTGATGCTTATCGCCGTGAAATTTTGACCGATAATGAATTAGGATTGGGAAACACCATCCATATCAATGCTTATCGTGTTGCAGGTTTAATTCCTTGGGGGCTCTCGCTTTATTTAGCGACGATTCATCCATGGGAAACCGTCTTTTTACGGACCGCACTTTGTATGCTAGCGGGCATACTTTATGACGCTCTTTTTAGCGAAAGAACCAAACATTGCACAGGTCGATCGTGATCAACCTTTCTATATGGTGTTTTGGATACCCTTGAGAGAGTTCTTCCAACGTAAAGGCATCGCGCAAGCCATCGGTTTTTTACTCTTTTTGTTCTTGTATAAATTTGGTGATTCATTGCCACTACGTTACAAACTAAATTCGTCTATGACATGGGCTTTGAAAAAGAGCATATTGCGTTGGTGGTAAAAAGCACTTCACTTTGGGCGAGTATCTCTGCCGGTCTCGTGGGTGGCGTGATCATGCTGCGCTTAGGCATTAATCGCGCATTATGGGTATTTGGTTTTATCCAATTAATCACTATTGGTGGATTTATTTGGTTGGCTGCATTTGGACATTTTGACCATATCGGCGCCGCAGAACTTTGGAAATTAGGTTTCGTGATTGCGGGTGAATATATCGGTGTCGGTCTCGGGCACTGCTGCCTTTGTCGCTATGGCTCGCTGAAAACGAATCCGCTTTATACTGCTACCAGTTAGCCTTATTTCCAGCTCTTTCCGCTTTTACCAAGTAAAGGACTTGGTATGTTATCGGGGCTACTTAGTCATAGCAGTATACTATCATTTTTCTGGATTTGTTTATTCCTTGCTATCCCAGGAATGATTTGTTTATTCTGGGTGGCGCCATGGAATGAAAAAGGAAATGAAAAAGCTTAAAATAAAATAAAGTGCGGTCAAAATTAACAGCAAAATCATTTGACCAAACAAGGCTTTAACGGTATTTTTAAACGGGTCTATTATTTATTGGAGATTCTGTATGAAAATTATTCTTTTAGGTGCACCTGGTGCAGGAAAAGGCACACAAGCACAATTTATTATGAACAAGTTTGGCATCCCACAAATTTCAACAGGGATATGTTCCGTGCAGCGATTAAAGCGGGACTGAATTGGTCAAAACAAGCAAAAGCATTAATGGATGAAGGGAAATTAGTACCGGATGAATTAACCGTGGCATTAGTAAAGATCGTATTTCTCAACCAGATTGTGCAAATGGTTTCTATTAGATGGTTTCCCGTACGATTCCACAAGCGGATGCATTAAAAGAGTCTGGCGTGAAAATTGACTACGTTTTAGAGTTTGATGTACCGGATGAAGTGATCGTTGAACGTATGAGTGGTCGTCGCGTACACCAAGCATCTGGCCGTTCTTATCACATCGTTTACAACCCACCCAAAAGTGGAAGGTAAAGACGATGTGACGGGTGAGATTTAATTATCCGTGCGGATGATAAACCAGAAACGGTGTTAGATCGTTTAGCGGTTTACCACAAACAAACCAGCCCATTAATTGATTATTACCAAGCTGAAGCGAAAGCGGGTAATACGCAAATATTTCCGTTTAGATGGTACTCAAAAAGTGGAAGAAAGTAAGCCAAGAGTTAGATAAAAATCTTAGGCTAAAAAAGACTGAAAACTGACCGCACTTTGAAGATAAAAGTGCGGTTAATTTTTCAAAAGGATTTTGAGATCGTAAATTGAGATCGCATTTGGGGACGTTATGAGCAAGAAAAGAACAATAGCATTGACGATTTCGGCTATCGCAGTGGCACTGGGATCGGCGCACAATTTTACACTAATCATAAAATCGATCAGGTGTTAAAAAATTTCCCTTATTCTTTGGATAACCAAGCAACATTAAATGTGACGCAAACCGCGAAAAACTTTTTTATTCGTGAGTTGATCTTTAGTGTAAAAGATAGTGATGCGAAAACCACAAATGTGATTTCAACCAAGCTCACGGCGCTGCCTTTCTTCATTACAGCGGAGTCTCAGCTGTCGATCAATTAGTTCGTCAATTAAATAAAACATTAAATATCACGATTGATAAAAACACGATTAATAGTAATTTTTCGCCGGTAGGGGATTATTTACAGTCTGATATTTTGACGGAATTCCGTGATTTTTGCGAATAAGTCCCAAAACCTTTCTATCGAGTCTTCATTTCTTAAAAATAAAGAAGTTGAGCTAAAAAACCACCTTAGTGGTTTTAATTACGATAAAGACACTAAACTGGAACAAATTGAAGGTGAAGTCGTCTTGTGCCCTGTCGGTGCAAATCAGTACGACCTATCAAGTATTGACTTAACCGCGAAAAATGCCGAGTTAGCGTTATTAAATGGTGAAAAATACTCACATTTATCTAAAAATGCCACTTATCATTTTGATGTAAAATCAGGCGAGACAGATAAGCGTGATCTGAGTACGAAATTCAGTAGTGATATTTTACGCATTGCCAATAAAACTCGCACGACAGAGGAAGGACAAGCGACAGCGGGTGGTTTGAATTTATTGATTAAACAAAATGGCGTGCCAAGTGCGGTCAATTTTCATCATGAATTTAAAAATTAAGTGATGGCTCATAGATATTAAAGATGCAGCGTTAATTTGTTAACGAAAAATTTTTACACAAAACGATCGTTTTTGATGGTTCGTTATCCGTGCTTTCTGTAATGTGCCTAAAAATAATCAACCTTACTTTAACACAAAATGCCGGTCTTGAACTTAAGTTGGCGAATACGGATTTAACCAAGGCTAATGTAGATTTTTAAACTGAATGTTGAAAAGTGTGAAATCAAACCCCTGCCGATGAAGCTCTGCAAATGGGAAGCCAAAGCTGGTAAAGAGTTAATATTCAGTTGAGATGATTACAACTGGCGAGCAATTGGCAGTTTGTACCGTTTTTATTAGATACTATTGCTGAGAAAGAAGCGCGGCAAAAGATAATAAAGATCTTGAAATGCCAAAGATAAATGGGTGAAAAGAGTTTAGATGGCAAAACCAATATTAGGCAGCATTAAAATCATTTAATATGGCTGATTTAGTGCTTGATGACGTATCAGCCAGTGATAAGACGAAACACTGAGACAATGATCAATATAATGAACATATCATTGTCAGCGAATAAAACCAGTTACCCAAGTGCATGGCTTGCAATTGAAAAATGTAGCAGATTGTACCATTTAAAATTAATCATAGCAAAGCGCATTTATCAGCAAAGATTTTGTTCAGCACCGTTTCTATGAGTGCGTTATGCATAGCATTTAACGTCATGAACATTTGCATAAATACATCAAAAACTCCTGGAAAGAGCTTGATTTAATCGTTGATAATGCAACGTTAAATTTCAAATCTAAATACTTATCCTGAGACCACTGCTTATCCAGTTAAATTGAAGTCAGTGGTATTGTGCCTCAAGTGCCGAAGATGATTCATCAGATATGATTCAGATAATATTGAAGGCACATTCAATCTAACATTAAGTAAAAATGTTGTTTGATGATCAAAATAGAAAAAGCCTTAGCCATTAAGGAAAAATTCATACTGGCAATATTTAAGTAGCTTTTGTGAAGTATGATGGAAAACTTCACCGAGATTTGTGGAAGAAAGGTGATAATTACGTTTCTAGAGTGGACGAAAAATGGCTACTTAATTAATGGTCGAGACATTGAAGATCTTCGTCAGGAAAAGGCATGATGGAGACTGATGAGGGCGAAGAAGAGAAGCCGGCAGCAACTGACTAGTTGAAAGGATAATATAAAAATGACCGCACTTGAATTCAAAAGTGCGGTCATTTTTCTATCTGTTTTGATTACTTTCCACTAATCCACCACTAGCTTTGTAAATCAGCATGGTAGGAAGAGCGAACAAATGGGCCACAGGCTGCGTGTTCAAAAGCCCATTGCGTTGGCTTTATCACGGAACTCATCAAATTCTGCTGGTGGCACATAGCGCGCAACCGGTAAGTGATGGCGACTAGGTTGAAGATATTGACCCAGTGTAAGCATGGATACGCCGTTTGCACGTAAGTCTTCCATACTTGCAAGTTTCTTCATTGGTTTCACCTAATCAACCAGTAAACCTGATTTTGTTTGGGATGTTTGGGAACATTTCTTTTGAAATCATGAAGCAATTTTCAAAAGACCACTGATAATCAGCGCCTGGACGAATTTCTTTTATACAAACGTAGCACATTTTCCAAGTTGTGGTTGAACACATCTGGTGGATTGTCTTTTTAATTTTTCTAAGGCTTGAGTGGCACGTCTCGAAATCAGGAACCAAAATCTCATTTGATCCGGGTTTAATGCACGACTTCTTTTACACATTCAGCAAATGACCCTGCACCACGATCGGCAGTCATCACGGTCTACAGAGGTAATCACCACATATTTCAACTTCATATCTTGGATAGTTTCAGCAATTTACGTGGTTCATCCGGATCGGGTGGTAATGGTTTACCATGTGCAACATCTCAGAAAGGGCAACGACAGTACAAATCGCCTAAAATCATAAAGGTTGCCGTGCCGTGGTTAAAAGCACTCGTGTAAATTTGGACAAGACGCTTCTTCGCAGACAGAATGTAAGGCCATGACGACGCATCCCGTTTTTGATAGTTTCGATCTTTTAATGAACTAGACGGCAATTTGATTTTCATCCATTCCGGCTTTTTCAATAATTCTTGATTAGGATCGATGTTTGACAGGGATGATTGATGTTTTGGCTGCATCACGGTATTTCACACCGCGTTCCATTTTAAAAGGCGTTGACATTTTTCTTTCCTAAAGAAAAATACTGATTCAGGCATTTTTAAATATTTTATAAAAGTGAATGTTATAAATTTGTAACATTATAGCCCAAAAGTCCGGCAAAGTGTTTAATTAATTTTGGGGAAACTTTGTCAAGTGTCGCTTCTTCTTTACCAATAAAGTCAGCAAGTTGACACATTTCAAGCCCAGCATAGCCACAAGGATTAATGTAATGGAAAGGGTTGAGATCCATATTGATATTAAAGCAAGCCCATGGAAAGAGCAGCCTTTTGCGAGATGCGTAAACCTAATGAACAGATGCCATCAATATACGCCATGGTGCATCGGGTTTTGGATAACCTTCAATGCCGTAGTCTGCAAGGGTTTTTCACAACAGATTGTTCAAAGTGCGGTCACTAATTGGCGAACATTTAAATGTTCATGGCGCTTGATATCAATGAGCACATACATGACCTGCTGACCAGGACCATGATAGGTAATTTGACCACCACGATCCGATTGAACAACAGGAATATCACTGTGTGTGTAATAAGTGTTCTGGTTTGCCATACTTGCCTTGTGTGAAAACAGGATGATGCTCAACTAGCCAAATTTCATCAGTGGTTTTTGCATTTCGATTATCCGTGAATTCCTGCATTTGTGCCAGATTTCCTGATAATCTTGTAATCCTAATTGACGGACAATTAAATCAGTATTGCTCATCTTAGAGAACCATTTAACGCCTTCAACTTTTGCAAGTTCTTTGTAAAGTTTCTACTTGCTCAAAGTTTTGCGCCACAATATCAGTGAAACTGAATTATAAGTGCCTTTACTGCTGCGTTTTTCCTTTTGGAATATAATCGCAGTAAATATTTTTGTATCACCGCGATGATGTCTTGCTGCTAACCCCTTCGCGGTTAACACCTGCGACTTTAAATGTCATTGCAGCGGGAATTCCATTACTTCTTTTAGTTTTTCATAATCGTTTTTCGGTTGCATGTTGTTTCCTTATTTTTAAGATAAGGTGCGTGAATCAGCTAAATTCACACCTTACGAATTTATTGATGTGATATAAATGGGGAAGTGCGGTTAATTTTTCAAGGTGTTTAGTCAAATAATCCTTTAACTGTTAATACTAACCAGTCCCAGCCTTTACCTAAAGAAGCCGCCTTCTTGTACATCTTCTAATGCTTGAAGATTTAGGGTAGCAACATCTTTACCATCTAATTGATAAACAATTTTACCCACCACCTGACCTTTTGCTAAAAGGTGCTTGTAAGTATTTGTTATCTAATTCATAACGTGCTTTTAAGTCTAGCTTGTTTGCTTTTGGCACATTAATAAAACCATCTTGCAATACACCAACTTTTACCTCACCTTTATCACCGTATAAAACCGGATTGTTTTTGAAATTTCTTCATTGGCTTTGTAGCTTTTATGTTTCAAAGGACTAGCAAACCCCATTGTAAGAGCTGCTTTCCCTTCACGAGCCTTTATAGGTTGGTACGCCCATCGCAACAGAAATCAAACGCATATTGTTTGGACTTGTGGCCGATGCGACGTTGTTATAACCTGCTTGGCTTGTGTGACCGGTTTTCATGCAGCGTCCAGCATTAATGGTGTCCCATAGTAAGCGTTACGGTTGGGTTGTTTGATTTTGTTGAACTGCGAGTCTTTTTCAGCGTAGATTTTATATTCTTCCGGTGATGCGGGCCTTCTGCGCACCAATAATCGCCATGGTCACGCGCAGTTGAATATTGGTTTCGATCGTTCATAAAACCGTGTGGAGTGGTGAAGTTGGTATTTTTAAGCCAAATTGTTGAACATATTTTATTCATGGTATCAACAAAGTTAGTACGGTACCCGAAACTATGCTTCAGCGACACACGAACATCATTACCAGAAACAATGATAATCCCTTTGTTTAAATCACACACAGACACTTGTTGATTTTGATTCAAGAACATTTTTGAGTGAATCAGATTTCTCCCCAAGCACTGCTAATCGATCACATAGCTATCTTCATTATGATTTTACCTTGTTTTAATGCTGCACCAACTACGTAGCTAGTCATCATTTTTGTTAATGAAGCAGGGTATTGACGTTGGTCTGGTTAAAGTGATGCGCAAGCACCGCACCAGAGTGCAGTCCATGAGAAACATAGGGTTTGCGCATTCACTCTGCGGTACAGGCAATCACCGGTGTGGAAGTGATCTTCAGCTGCAGCGAATGTTGACGCTGCCATTAATCCTGAGAATAGAGCAACAATCAATTTTGCGGATTGTTTTAACACCTAGTGTCCTTTCAGCATAGCGTGTTTTTATGAGCATAAACGATTACGGGTTTGTCCATTGGTCGTGTAATTTTGTTTTTAATTGATTAACATCCGCTTGATCCGCTATCGCAAATGAATTTCGTAGTTTTGTCCATTTTGGTTACTTGCGTTTTGATGTCGTCTAACGTTGAGCTTTGTGGATGATGCTTTCTGCTTGATCTTTTGACGACAGCGCGAGTGGTTTTAGCTTGACGACAGTTTTTGCATCGTTTTGTGCTGTCTGGGTTTTGATCGTCATTTTTATTGATAACGGTAACGCTCACTGGCTTCTTGCGCTGAGCATGCTTGGCGAGTGTTTTGCGCACCTGGAAATTTTGACCTTATGATCCACATGTGACGCTGCAATTCTTACTTCTGCTCCTGTACCACGAGCACAAGGCCAATTCTTTCTTGCAGCAGAATGGGATAAGTCAATGATGCGTTTCTCACTGAAACGGACCGCGATCATTAATCCGCACGATCACCTTTACGCGATTAGTATGTGCAAGTTTGTGACAACCGCATAAGAGTTTACAGGCGACGTTTTATGCGGCGGTGAAACGATGCCGAATCGTAGCGTTGTTCACCATTGGCTGTTTTACGACCATTAAATTTATATGGTGTCACAGCTTGCCGTCCCTTCTTTGCGAATAGAGTTTCGTCATTACCTCGCGCGTGTGTGTTTTACGCATTCACTTCATAGCTCTGCAGGCGGCTGAACGGTCGTGGTTATCGGCAGTGAATCGCGAGTACCCGACGTTTTGCGTATCGGCAAAGCAGAGAAACTTGAGCCGCTTATCAAGGTGTGAAGAGTGCGGTCGTCTGAGATGTTTTTAATGTCATACTTATTGCTTTCAAGATTATCGGTGTGCTCTATGCCAAGAGCTTCGCGCGGGAAAATTAGTTCCCGCTTTCGCCAAAGCGGGTGTGTGTAGTGTGAATGGACATCACTAGCAAAGCTTGCCATGATGGCGACATATGCGTACCGCCATGTGGCTAGAAGAGTGGTAAAGGCACTCCACAACAGGCAAAATGCCGCCTCACCATGTACCGATATTCACACGAAGACGCCAAGCAGAGAAATATCGGTGTGGTTGCACCCGCAAGAATGCGCCCGAAAGAGGTTTCTGGCACTCACCGCAATTATTAAGCCACGGATTATGCACACACAAATGTACAAATTGCCGTCAGAGGTGAGCAGCTTTGACCATTCCAGCTGTTCTTCACTCATCGCGGCATAAAATCAGTGTGTGTGGTTCAGGCGTAAACTCTAATTGGGATTGCGTCCCTTGCATCGTGTCCTTTGCCTGACATACCGCTCTGAACCGGGATGGCAATTTTTGGATTGCAAATGTGGTAACCTCGCCCTAAAGCGATCTTTCTCAGATCGAAGTAGCGTTAATACACGCATGCGTTGGTAGTCATGCCATTAAAGCACATCCACATGATTGGAATAAATGCCCACCGCTGCGTCAACCGCCACTGCAAGCAGAATAAGCCACCAACTCATCGCCCGCTAAGAATACCACCAGAATAAGCCCGGATGCACTAACCAGAATTGATGTGCAAGTCTCGGTTGAATGGCGCAAGCAAAGTTGGCACCCGATAATCATGGCGATAGCAATAAAGGTTTCGCCATATTTCAGTAATGGTCGGTTACCTAAATACACGGCCACCATTAACGGTACCGCGAGTTTGACTACCTCAGACGGCTGAAAGCGAATGCAAGATCTAACCAACGTTGCGCCCCTTTACTGGTTTGTACCGATAGCGTCAGCCAAGATCAGCATGATGACCACCAAATATAAGCGGGCGAGTCGCTGATAAAATTTTAGGAAGTTGCGCCGCAATCATCATCGCGGCGAAACCCTAAGCGCAGCCTGAATAATACGGTTTTGGAACATGACTTCCTGGCGCCTGATGCACCTGCTTCTGCGGCATGCCATAAGCTGTAATAGCGGCTAATCCAATAAATAATAAAAAATCAATATGTAAGCGTTGCGCCATAATCGCAAGCATAGCACTGCCATTGACCTTCATTTCTCACTTGGTTGAGATTCTGGTGCTGGCGCATCTGAATCAGTTTGGTCGTCTTTTTCCTTTTCAGCATTTTCTTGACGTTCAATTTGTAGCGGCGTTTATTCAAGTAGAAATCCATAATTTGTGGCGAACGATCGGTGCGCATTACCGCCCGAACCGCCGCCCGCATTTTCTAAAATAATGAGCAATAATTCGGACTATAGGCACATAAGCCGTGAACCAAAACATGGTCATGGGTTCTTTTTCAATCCCGCTGCATTATATTTTTGGTTTTCTTTTAGCTGAATACCTGTGCGGTGCCGTTTCTGCCATGGTAGTCATGCGTGAGCTTTCGTCCTGTCCCTGCACCTGAGTTACCACATTCTTGACATCCGCCTTAGCCGCATCCCAATAACTTGTTTCCAGGTCGGTAATATCTTCATATAAAGTGGGTCTTGATACGTGATTTCAATGTTGGCTGTTAAACTGGTTCCATTAAATGTGGCGTATGAGATTTTACCGTTATTGACACAATCAGTGGCTTTTTTACCCTTGTAATAGTATGTCCAATAACCTTGACCAATCCCCAGGGTGTATCGCCTTGTACAAGGTTTTGTAACGTTTTTTGTTTCCATTCTTTACTCGGCATAATGGCCATGTGAATTTCAATACCCTGTCAGCATACCGACCCAAAACGTTTCATCATGGAAACGATCAATACCTAAGTCGAGCGGTTTGATAGAAGAAGGGTATCCGATGATTTCAATATTAGCCTTGTTTAAATCCATACTATATACATGCCCTGTTTTTTCCAATCTCGGAAGCGCTTTGTTGGGTTTGGCAATGTCCAAAATAACTGGGTCAAAATTGTGGTATTAGCGCTAATCACCTTCCGTTAATGCAGCAACAACAGCAAATGGTTTACTATGAGGCTGGCGGACGTTGCTGTATTTGCGGCTATAGAGTGGGCAGGCGGGGTCGTTTAATAAGCGTTGTAATCGCTGGCGGAAGTCCATCCACGAATAAATTATTGTCATAGCGGGTGTGAAACCATCTTTAATACACTGTTATCTCGGATCAGGCACACTGGCAGCACCTTTTTTGTGTCCTGAAAGTAGGACGCCGTACAGAGGTGAAATGATAGTCAGATGAATACTTTTACCTGCGGTGGCGAGTTTTGCTCACATGGTTACGAACAACTTTCCCACGGTTGAGATTTCCACCTCTCGAAGCCGGTTGTACCATGGGTTGTTCTTCGCAATAACGTTTCAATACTGAGTCATGTCCGTAGAACCGGGAATAGTTAGCAAATTTTTCTTCTCGGGCGCTCAACGTCTCGGTCGTAATGCGTCCAACATCGCTCTGTATTATGAGTCCTTGGCTTCACACATAGGTAATTTCGTTTGGAAATAAGGACGTACATCAGAGGCTTGGATATTTATACTGGTTTACTGCAAAACGAGCAATTTGCTCTTCGTGACAGCCAGGTCGGAGTAAAATGGGTGTGTAGCGTGCATTGACTGCGACGACGCTCTTTTGAAATGCTCAATGTCTTCATCAGTGGGTCCCACAACGCGCGCAATTCTTCAAAAGCGCAGGTCTAAATTTTCCGTCCCGGCACGTGCATATACCGACCGAAAGTGAGTGTCTGCCAGTAACTCCGCCGTAACGGTCGTAAAATTAATCCGCGAGTAGGAGGAAGCGAAGCAGAAATTTAATGCGGTTACCATTTCAGAGGCGAGGTCTGGTACATGTCGTAATTCACCACCTGAAGATGCAAATATTGGCAACAGCACTCTGCTGAGAGCAAGATGCTGATGAGATGCCACCAATGTTCGGCGTGCAAACAAGTCTCCGCTCCCGCTTTTTATCGCGGATCGGTTCGTCATTGGTTGGTGCAGAAAAGCACTTTTAAATTCATCGGTAATGTAATACGTTGCCTCTGATGATAAGGGTGGTTTGTCGTCAATGACCAAGCACGGTATAAACTTTCTGCCACGACACACTCGCACTAATGGATGGGGCAGTGTGAGTGGTGACAGTGACCAACTTTGTTCTGCTGCCGCTTTTGCATTCAGGGGATAAACCTTCAGGCCCGCCAATGAGTAAGCACACATCACGACCATCATTTTTCCAACCCTCTAATTGCTCAGCAAGCTGTGGTGTTGTCCAAGGTTTACCAGGGATATCTAATGTGACTACTTTGCCTTTTCCGCAAGCAGCGAGCATCGCTTTGCCTTCTTGCTCTAAGATGCGTTTAATATCCGCATCCACGTGCCGCAGGGACTTTCAATGAGTTCAAAAGGCATGTCTTTAGGAAAACGACGTTGGTATTCTTCAAATCCGGTAGTAATCCAAGCCGGCATTTTGGTGCCCACTGCAATTAATGTGATTTTCATCCTTTTCCCTTTTAAAAGGCAGTCAAAATTGACCGCACTTATGCCCAAAGTTTTCTAATTGATACATCTCACGTGCATCACGTTGCATAATGTGTACGATGGTTTGACCGAGATCGACCACGATCCAATCAGCCGTATTACGACCTTCTTCACCAAAGGTTTCATAACCCGCTTTTTTACATTCTGTGATGAGATCATGTCGCAGCAGACACTTGGCGGCTCGATGTACCGGTACAAATAATCATATTTTTCAGTAATCGATGATTTGCTTTTTACATCAAAATGCACAATTTCGGTGCCTTTTAAATCATCGAGTTTATCAAATTTACAAATTAACTAATGACATTTCTTCCTATTTAAATAAAGCGATGAATTCATCATTGAATGAGGGGAAAGGGTAGGCTTGGGCGGATTTATTTGAATTGTTTTATCGTTGTAACAGTGCTTAGTGACAAATATTGGGGCAGTTATTCTGTCAAGTTTTGGAAAGGGGATTAAACCCATAAAAGAATCGCTAACAATTGCGGTGAAATGATCCGCAAGAACATTGTGAGCGGATAAACTGTCGCAGTAGTGAGGGATGCTGCACCACTGCCTTCTTTCAGTTCGGTTTTGGCGAAAGCGAGCGCAGCGATCAGTCATCGACCCGCTAATAAACCACAAAGTGAAAGGTAGTTTAATTTTAGCATATAAACGCGCAATGACACTCATAATCATTAATGGTACGAGAGTAATAAAAATGCCGCTATCCCATCCATTCAAGACCAGAACCATTGGTGAGTGTGTCGACAAAGCTACCGCCAGATTTTAAAACCGACTACAGCAAGGAAGAGTACATACCAATTTCGCGTAAAGCTGTTAGCACTCGGCGATACAAACCAATAGAGTTTTACTGGATGAGCCAATTCGAGCTAGAGATTAATGCGACGACTAATGGCCCGCCAGCTAGCCCCTAATTTTAATGCCACCGGAAACCAGGGATGTAAAAAGGAATAGAGCCGAGTAACACACCTAAGCTAATCCCAATAAATACCGGCAACATTTGCACTTAGTAGTTTTGTTTAGCATTCCCGACTACTGAAATGGCTTGGTTGAGGATGTTTAGTTTTTACCAACCATGTAATACGTCACCGAATTGAAGGGTGGTATGGGCGGTGGCACCCAATTTCATCACACCCGCACGATTTAAACGTGAAATGACTATAACCATATGATGGATGCCGAGATGGCGAATTTGTTTTGCCTAATACTTTTCATTGGTAATCACAAGCGTTCAGAACGAATTTCGCCACTCAAGCTTTATGACCGGAAATATCTACTTTTCCCGATAGTAAGATGCATCTAAGCTTCCAGGTTGCGACTAAATGTAAATATCATCTAGAGTTGAACATCGGTATCCGCTTTTCAGCACAATGACGAGCTCACCCCGTTTAAGCGAGAACAGACGACATCTTCATCATCGAAACAGGATATCAGTGGATACCGTTTTAGATTGGTGTTAGTGACTTTTTAGGGAAATGCTTTTGAGTGCTTGTGACCACTTTCTTTCAAATTCCTTACTTCTTTGTCCTTTAATTTTTAAAGAAAAGACGAATAAGCCACATAAACAAAATGCTACAAATTCCAAAGGATAAAGCCCATCATAGGCCATCCCCATGTTAGTGTCACCGTTTTGACGTCCTAATTCAGAAAAGAGATTTGACCCGCACCGAGAGGTGGCGTATTTGTGACAGCTCCAGGTATTAAATTACCCTCGGAAGATATCTCAAACACAATGGGGTTATCACTTCAGTGCACCAGGTGCAACAATTAGAATCCCTAACATTCAGAGTTAAACTGGTTGCATGAAGCAGCCGGTCCTGCCGAATACCAATCATTATAAACAAATAGAATTAAGCCAGACTCTTGCACCATGATATAAACGTATGGCTGTCAATTTTATACCTATTGGTGAGTGGTAAAATGGGTAAATCCCCAAATAGCACTTCCCCCAATACCCAGTCCACCTTTAATTTTAAAATGCCCGATCCACCAGACCAATTACGGCATGAGGCAAACGACTAATAGTCGCAGTTTCCTCCTTGGAAGCCTCCATTTATTAAAAATTTAACTAGTTGGATTATATAATTTGATTTCTACCGCGTAACAAAGTCAAAAATGTTATCTCATCCATTTCTGTAAAAATAAACACCGCCTAAAATGACCGCACTTTTTTTGATTTTATAGGTTGATTATGGATTACGCTCAAGGGGTATAGTTCTTTTTTTTATGGATAGTAAACATTAGCGATGACGGCAGTTGTATTGTTTAACTTTAGTGTTTTCTTGTTGTCGTTTTTACTCATTGGGCGGGAAGTAATTTTGTGGTGCGGGTGGTTATCTTTCACCGTCAAGTATTAAACGCTTTTCTTTTATTTAGTGTGGTGACATTGAGTGGTGTTAAACGGTGGGTATATATTATGTACCCCACATCCTTGCGAATTTAATGAACTGTGTTTTAGGATCAAATGGTACTGGGCGATATGTTTCAGTGGTTACTGAGCTGCTGACGTTTTCTGTTGATTGGATGAATGGATTTGAATGGTCCAGCTGGTCGGTAATGGATGAATAATCGCGTACTATAAAACACCTGATATGTTTCCGCTTCTTGAACAGCCGATCAACGTATTCAACAAAGTGTGCAATGATACCATGCAGACTTCGCTCTCTTTAAGTGGGGTGATTATTGATGCATCCTCATGATTTCTTATACGATCTTATTGTGGGGATTAGCGGGATGGTGTGTTTTGAAATTCCGCATGATGGTGTTCTTGGTATTTGTATGATTATCACTACCGCGATTGCATTCGTTTAGGGCGTCCGTTAGTGCTGAATTTCGTCAACGAACGCTTAAACGCTGCTATGTTATTAAATTCGCATCAAAGAATGGGTATGGCATTTTGTGGGTGGTGAGGTAGCCAGCATAAGCAATTTGGCGCAGTGAATAATGCTATGTGGATATTGTTTATCAGACAATTCTCAGGTTTAACCTGGTAGTAAGCCAAGTTTCCGTTAATTGTTCGCTTTGTTAATTTAAGTGGGGCGTTGTTCCGAAATAAATGCGGCACCAGCGATCGTTGCGCTACGAAGTATTTATTGGTTGCGGCAAATCTTTCGTTCTTCGCCGGTCGATGGTTTGCCGGATACAATACATTAGATCGTTTAACGGCTTTAGTTATACGTTGATGGCAAATCCATCAATCTTCAACATTTACGTTTATGGAAACTGACGTGATCTTTAAGAATTTAACATCAGTAATCCATTTTGAAACTTAATTGAATTTAATTTACTTACTTCCACAAAGGTTCGCCCTAATAATTCAAGTTATTCAAATGGTGACACATATTTAGAACATTGCAGGGCTTTGGAGGCTGTTATTCTGAAGGGATGTGTGTGTCTATGTCAACTTACTTATCACCAAAAGCCTTATTACCACAAGGCAACAATGACTGCGCTGGCTTATCCGAATGAAAGAAAAGGCCTTTAATCATGATAGGATGATTGATGCTAAAACAAGTGTGTGGGCATTGCAAAGATCATTGGATCAGACAAAGTTGGACATATTCTTTCTGTGTGGTGGTAACAGCGTTTGGCTTTTGCTCGTTTGCTATTCATAGCCGAAAGTCACATTTCCTGGACGAAGCCACGGCGATGATATGGATGAAACAGGCCTGATGTATCGTCTGTTAAAGAACAACTTACGCCTTAGCGGTTATTAGCGTGGGGCATCGTTCAACCTTGCAGGCTTTCATCAGCAACAGTGATGGTTTTAGGTAACGTGGTGACGTTCATGACCGAAATCAGGCACTAAACGCTACTAAAATTGACCGCTACTTTGTTAGAAAAATCGCGAGTGATGTGAGGATCAGGCAAAAATCCTGTTATCAAGCTCGATTTGCGGGTACATTGCTAATTTTTTTCTATGCTCAGAAATGAGTAATTTCTTAAAACTGTGGTGAGTTCATGCAGATAAAAAAAATTCATGGTTTATTGCAAACAATCTTTCTATAATCTACAATTTTATAAATACATTAATTTACGTGAAAAGGTAAGGTATCTCTGTTACTTGATGAGCCATCAGTAGTGGCAATTCGTCAAAATCATTATGAGTATAAAAACATTTATTGCGGCAGTAGGTAAAACCGAAACAAATCATGGTGTTTTGGCATTATCGCAATTCGATCCGAAGATGGTGTCATCGCTGATTTCTCTGTGACTGAGAAAATGTTACAATACTTTATTAAACAAGTACATAGCGGTAACTTCATGCGTCCAAGCCCGCGCGGCGTACTCGTTTGTGTACCGGCTGGTGCAACTCAAGTTGAACGTCGCGCAATTAAAGAATCAGTGAGTGCGGTGCGTGAAATTATGTGTTGGTGAAGAGCCAATGGCGGCAACGGTGGTGCAAAACTTGCGGTTTCGACAGCGATCGGTTCAATGGTCATTGATATCGGTGGTGGTACACTGAAGTGGCAGTGATTTTGCTAAACGTTATTATGTGCTCCTCTTCGGTACATGGTGGTGACCGTTTGATGAAGCAATTATTTCTTATGTTCTAAGTCGTACTTTTGGTTCTATGGATTGGTGAACCAACTGCAGAGCCTTTCGGCGCAAAATTGGTTCAACATTCAAAGAAGGCGATAAATTTAGAAATGGAAGGTGCACGGTCATGACTGGCTGAAGTGCCTCGGCTCATTCAAATTAACCTCTCGTGATGTACAAAATCTTCAACAACCATTAAAATGTTGTTTGCGTACGCCTTGAAGAATGCCAGCAGAACACGCAGCGGATGTTTTTGAACGCGGTATGGTGTTAACGGGTGGTGGTGCCTTGACCGCAACATTGATGTGTTGTTATCAAAGAATGTGGTGTACCGGCAATCATCGCAGAAGAACCATTGCTTGTGAAGCCGGCGGTAGAAGCAATCGAAACCAATCGATATGCGGCGGCGATGTTTGCAGCGACGAAATTTAATCTCTAAAGTGCGGTCGAAGAAATCAGCGTAATACGCGCT
>BNJV01002219.1_pt1 | contig 40605 bp, 69 predicted proteins | sample 8540591 | NCBI WGS metagenome assembly BNJV01 (sample SAMD00202457, study PRJDB9452) | human saliva metagenome | host: Homo sapiens
CAAGCGTCTCTTTTTCTTCTTAGAGAAGAGTCCGAATAGTCCCATGATTCTCTATGTGGTTTCTTAGTACCGCATACGGACTTAGTCCATGCGGCTCTTATAGTCTTGATACGTGTACTCACGCAGCATCTCGATCGTGCCGTCACAGCGACGCAGGGCGATGCTGGGATGGGAGATGCCGTTGAACATCGTCGTCTTCACCGTCGTGTAGTGAAGCATATCCTCAAAGATCACTTCATCACCGACCTCGAGGGGCTTGTCGAACTCCCAGTAGCCGATGAAGTCACCACTCAGGCAGCTATTCCCACCGATACGGTGGCTGTGCGCCTCGGGGCGATATTCATCCATCGTGCGAGCGCCACGGATAGCGGGCTTGTAGGGCATCTCGAGGCAGTCAGGCATGTGGCAGGTGAAGGATACATCGACGATCGCCGTGCGGATCCCGTGGTGCTCCACGACATCCACCACCGAGGAGGTGAGGTAACCCGTCTGCCAGCCAAAGGCACTACCTGGCTCGAGGATGAGGTGCAGGTGGGGATGGCGCTCACCGAAGGCGCGCAGTACGCTGACCAGATGCTCGACATCGTAGTCACGACGGGTCATCAGATGGCCACCGCCCATATTGAGCCACTTGAGGCGAGGGAGGAAGTGCCCGAAGTTCTTCTCGATGATCTGTAGCGTCTTCTCCAGATCCTCCGACGTCCCCTCGCAGAGTGAGTGGAAGTGGAAGCCCTCGATACCCTCGGGGAGCTCGGTCAGCTCCGCAGCAGGCACACCAAAGCGGGAGCCTGGAGCACAGGGGTTATACAGGTCGGTCTCCACCGCCGAGTACTCGGGGTTGACACGCAGCCCGAAGGACACGCTCCCATCGGTCGGCATCAGAGGGCGCATCTGCTCGATCTGACTCAGCGAATTGAAGGTCACGTGCGAGCTGTAGCGAAGGATGGTGGGGAACTCCTCACGAGTGTAGGCTGGGCTGAAGGTATGTGCCTTAGCGCCCATCTCCTCGTAGGCCAGCTGGGCCTCGTAGATAGAGCTTGCCGTGCTATGAGGGACGTACTCGCGGATAATCGGGAAGGTCTTCCAGAGCGCATAGGCCTTGAAAGCCAAGATGATCTCCACGCCCGCCCGCTGAGCTACGTCGCGGATGAGGGTAAGGTTCCGCCGAAGCAGGTCTTCCTCGAGGATGTAGCAGGGGGAAGGGAGGGAGGTCTTATTCATCGTTGTCAATACTTATGCTATGTATATAATATCTGTAAGGTGCAAAGATAGTGAATATCGCCGTTTACGCCCGCCGCGACACAGCTCACAGCTTACAATGCCTACGCACTGAGAGGAGTAGAGAAAGACCCAGCAAACCCGCACAGCACTTCCTCCATCCGTGCGAGCAATTCTGTGCGAAGTACTATGGTGATACCTTCGTCTACGCACGTGGATTTTTAAAATCTATGCACGCAAATCCTATAGACTACGTACGTGAGATCTATGGACTATGCACGTAGATCAAAGGATTTTCACTACGGACTTCATAGGCTTTTTACTCTGGGAGAAGGCAAGTTTATCTCGCCTCGGACACAGCTTTTCCTCCGCAAGGCAAAGCCTTATGCTGAGAATATCTATCTTTGCATGCAAATTGTCCGTGGTGTGTCCATACGTAAAGGGTGCGCCCGACAGCTCATCGATAGAGAATACATACCTATAATATATATGGGCGCGCCCAAAGCTAAACAGTCCTCGACCCTGCGCTATGCACGGCTCCTCAGCTTCCTAAGCATCACCTTCACCCTCTTTATGCTCGGGGCTCTCGGCCTCGTCTATGTCCTGGAGCAGGGACTGAGCAAGGAGGTACGCGAACGTATATCCTTCTCCGTAGAGCTATCCGATGAGCCAGGCGCTAACACTGAGGCAACACTCAGCGAGCTTCGTGCCCTCCCCTACGTCCGCTCCGTCGAGCTCATCACTGCCGACAGCGCAGCCAAGAGCCTCACGGATGTCCTCGGCGAAGACCCCACGAAGATCCTCGGCTACAATCCCCTACAGCCCATGGCTAAGGTCTATCTCAAGAGTGAGTACACCGAGCCCGATAGCCTCAAGAAGATCATCGCCACTAATCCCGTGCTGAAGAACGCTGAGGGTCTTGAGGAGCAGCAGAGCCAGTGGGCCTCTGCGTCGAGCAACCTCAGACCATCCGCTTCGTCCTCTGGATCTTCCTCGGCATCAACCTGCTGGTGAGCTTCCTGCAGATCACGACCGCTACGGGGCTGGTCATCTACTCGCAGCGTATGCGTATCCGCACGCTCTCGCTCATCGGTGCTACGGCAAGCTTCATCGGCCGTCCCTTCATCCGTCGTGCTATCCTCGAGGGCTTCGTCGGTGCGCTCCTAGCACTCGCCCTCCTGGCGGACTCCTCTATGGTGCTGAGCAGGCCTTCGGCTACCGCCTCCTCAGCCTCTGCCCCAGCGCCCCTCCTCGGGGTCATCGCTCATCCCTTGGTCGGGGTATGCGTCAGCTTCGTCTCCTCGTGGCGTGCTGCCCGCCGCTACATCCACATGGAAGAGGGTAAGATCCACCTGATCTAAGCCTCCCCCGATCCCTATCATCCCTATACGATATAGTATAAAAGCATGCTGTACAGCAAGAAGAATTATCTCCTGATGGCGCTCTCGGCGCTCTTCATCCTCGTAGGCTTCATCCTGATGTCCGGCGGGCAGGCGAGACCCTACGGCTTTCAGCCCCGAGATCTTCAGTAGCCGCCGCATCGTCGTGGCGCCCATCGTCTGCCTCATCGGGCTTCTGCCTCATGGTCTACGCCATCCTGGTGAAGCCCACCGATCGCCCCATAGAAGAAGAGGAGGAGGAAGCCTAATGACCATCTTACAAAGCATCATCCTGGCCCTCGTCGAGGGGCTCACGGAGTTCCTCCCGTCTCCTCCACAGGGCACATGATCCTCACCGAGGGTATCCTCGGTATGGAGAATACAGCTTATCTCAAGGCCTTCACGGTGATGATCCAGTTTGGCGCGATCCTCTCGGTCGTCGTCTACTACTTCCGTCCTTCCTTCCCTTCCCCATCTTTGGGCTGAAGCCCGACCCGACGACGAGCCTCGGTGGCTGGCGTCTCTATGGTCTGATGATCATCGGCTGTATCCCAGCTGCCATCCTCAGTGCCCTCTTCAACGACACCATCGATGACCTCCTCGGCAATACACTGGGTCGTGCTCACGATGCTCTTCCTCGGGGGATCTTGATGATCTACTTCGATCGCATCTTCACGAGCAAGACCGAGCGCAAGGTGACGACACAGAATGCCTTCATCATCGGGCTCTTCCAGTGCACTGGCGATGGTACCTGGCGTCTCACGCTCGATGGCTACGATCTTCGGGGGATGCAGCAGGGGCTTGGCGCGTCGTCAGGCAGCTGAGTTTTTCCTTCTTCCTCGCTGTCCCCACGATGTTCGGCGCCACCCTACTCAAGGGCTACAAGCTGTATCAAGGAGCTGGGCATGGGTGTCTTCGAAGAGAACTGGCAGACGCTCCTCATCGGGAATGTCGTAGCCTTCCTTGTGGCACTGCTGGCGATCAAGTTCTTCATCAGCTTCGTCACGAAGTACGGCTTCCGTGCCTTCGGTTACTACCGCATCATCCTATCGGTCGGTATAGCTATCGCACTGCTCCTCGGAGCCAACATCTCCCTCGGATAGTAGATGGAGAAGCTGGACCTCATCGCGGGGGCAACGATTGCCCTCGACAAGCCCTCTGACGTGGAGCTCCTTCAGCCTGGTCAATAAGTTCCGCTGCGAAGCCTGCCGCTATCTCGGCATCAAGAAGCTCAAGGTAGGGCACGCTGGTACACTTGACCCGCTCGCCACTGGCGTGATGATCCTCTGCACTGGCAAGCATACCAAGCGTATCGACGAGCTGCAGGCTGGGCGCAAGGAGTATCGCAGACATCCGCCTCGGGCAGACGACTCCGACCTTCGACATGGAGACGGAGCCTGATGCCTTCTTCCCCACAGAGCATATCACCCGCGAGGCCGTCGAAGAGGCCCTCAAGGGCTTCATCGGCACCATCGAGCAGGTGCCTCCCGCCTTCTCAGCTGTCAAGGTCGATGGCCGCCGTGCCTACGACTTAGCCCGCAAGGGACGGGACTTCGAGCTCAAGGCTAAGACCCTCGTCATCGACGAGATCGAGCTGCTCGACTACGCCCTCCCCCAGATCCAGATCCGTGTGGTCTGCAGCAAGGGCACCTACATCCGCGCGCTGGCTCGCGACATCGGCACGGCCCTCGGCTCGGGTGGCCACCTCACCGACCTCCGTCGCACCCGTGTCGGAGACTACCGCATCGAGGACTGCTACCGCGTCGAGGATATCCAAGCCTTCCTCCGTGAGTACGTCGCCCTCCCCACAGAAGAAACAGAACCCTCCAACCCCATAGCCCCTACGAGATAGACAATGAAGGATACTAAGCTAAGTCACTTCGAGATCGAGATCCCCGAAACGCTCATCGCTAGAAGCCCACCACCTTCCGCGACGAGTCGCGCCTGATGGTACTGCACCGCTCCACGGGTGAGATCGAGCATCGCCACTTCAAGGACATCCTGGACTACTTCAGCAAGGATGACGTCTTCGTCTTCAACGACACGAAGGTCTTCCCCGCCCGTATGTATGGCAACAAGGAGAAGACTGGCGCTCAGATCGAGGTCTTCCTCCTGCGCGAACTCAACCCCGCCTTCAAGCTCTGGGACGTCGTCGTCGACCCCGCTCGTAAGATCCGTATCGGCAATAAGCTCTACTTCGGGAAGAACGATGAGCTCGTAGCCGAAGTCATCGACAATACTACCTCACGTGGTCGTACGCTGCGCTTCCTCTTCGACGGCTCGCAAGAGGAGTTCCGTGAGCTCCTGCACGCCATGGGTGAGACGCCTCTGCCCAGAGTACATGAACCGCAGCCCCAACAGCGAAGATGCCCAGCGCTATCGGTCGCTCTTCGCGAAGAACAGAAGGCGCTGTCGTAGGGGCCTGCTGCCAGCTTCCACTTCAGCCGTGAGCTCCTCCTGCGTATGGAGATCAAGGATATCCGCAAGGCCTTCATCACCGTCCACAACGGGCAGGGCAACTACCGCGAGATCGACGTCGAGGACCTCACCAAGTACAAGATGGAGAGCGAGCAGATGATCATCCCAGAGGAAGCCTGCACCATCGTCAATGCTGCCAGCGCCGCAGGGCAGAACATCTGTGCCGTCGGCACCTCCGTACTCCGCGCTATGGAGACGGCATCGGGCACGCAGCGCCACCTCAAGGCCTTCGACGGCTGGACGAGCAAGTTCATCTTCCCCCCCTACGACTTCAACGTCCCCAATGCTCTGGTGACGAACTTCCACATGTCGAAGTCCATCCTGCTGATGATGACCGCAGCCTTCAGGGGGCTACGAAGAGACCATGCGCGCCTACTCCATCGCTATCAAGGAGAAGTACCGCTTCGGTGCCTACGGTGACGCTATGCTCATCATCGACTAATCCGACGGAAGCGCCTCATGCCTCAGCTGTACTCTCTCTCGGTAGCAACGAGGGGTGATCGTGAAACACTCCTACATCAAGCCATAGATGCCATCGACCGCCTCATCGGGCCGGTCGATGGCATCCTCCCATTCATCGAGACGGAGCCGTGGGGCTTTGAAGTCCCCCACCCTTCCTCAATACCGCGCTCGTACTCACCACGTCGCTCTCCCCACTGGAGGTACTCGACTGCACCCAAGAGATCGAGGCGGCAGCTCGGTCGTCAACTGCAAGAGCGTGGCGGGGCACTACCACGATCGTCCCCATAGATATCGATCTACTCTTCTATGACGATCTCGTCCTCGAGAGTGAGCGCTTGACCCTCCCCCATCCCGCTCCTCACAGGGCGACTATTCGTGCTGGAGCCCTTTCGTGAGATCGCTCCAGAGTTTATTCATCCCCTCTTAGGCCGCTCCATCGAAGAGCTCTATGCCGAGCTTCGCAGTCGCCTAAGCTAACCACTACCCCAAGCTAACTATGATCCCTAATCTTCGGAGGTACGACCGAGGGCCCGCATCGTCAGCTCCGTCCTCGACGAGGTCCGGCAAAGAATACTATTACTCCACCAAAGGGTGCCTTCCAAGAGGTAGACCTCGTCCACGGCGAGCGTGTCTCAGGGCGCCATGACACACGAGGTCATGCGGGACTTCATCCGCGAGAAGGATATCCGCCTCGTCATCGACGCCGCCCATCCCTTCGCCGCCGTCCTCCACAAGACCATCGGAGGTGACAGCCGAGCTCGGCATCCCCGTCCTCCGCTACGAGCGCAAGTACAGCGAGCGCACGGGGAAGGTCATCGAATGCGAGGCTATGAGGAGATGATCAGGAAGCTGGAGGCACAGCCCTGTCACAGGCTTCTTGCTCTGACGGGCGTGAATACCATCGCCCCCACTCAAGCCCTTCTGGGAGAAGCATGAGAGCTTCTTCCGTATCCTCGATCGAGATGACTCGAGGAGAAGGCTGAGGCTGCAGGATTCCCCTTCAGCCATATACGCTACTTCCATGAGGGCGAAGATCAGGCGCTCTTCGACGAGATACAGCCCGACGCTGTGATCACGAAGGAGAGTGGCGAGGTGGCTTCTTCGAGGGAAGATCGCTCCAGCCCTTGCTGCTGGTGTACCTGTCTACATGATCACCCGCCCTGCACTCCCCGAGCACTACGAGTACGTCTACGGTCCCGTAGGCCTGCGTAAGGCTGTCGAGCGCCTTTGCCCCGACTTCTTTCCGCTGAAGACGGGCTTCACCACAGGAAGCACTGCGACGGCAGCGACAGCAGCAGCCCTGCATGCCCTCCTCCACGAGGGAGGTGCTGACAGAGGCTGCTATCCTCCTTCCCTCGGGCGAAGAGGTGAAGCTCCCCGTAGAGCGTGTGGAGAAGACCGAGCTGGGCTACAAGGCCATGGCACGCAAGTACTCGGGCGATGACCCCGATGTCACGCACCTCACCGAGATCTGCTCCGAGGTCGTCCTCACCACAGAGCATGAGGGCATCCGCTTCCTCCAGGGCGAGGGCGTCGGCGTCGTCACGCTCCCTGGGCTGGGACTGGAGATCGGAGGCCCTGCGATCAATAAGACACCACGCGCGATGATGGAGACGATCGTCCGCCGTCACTACCCTACTGGAGGCGTCGATATCACCGTCAGCATTCCCTGCAGGAAGAGCTTGCCTCGAAGACCTTCAACCCCGTCTCGGTATCATAGACGGGATCTCCGTCGTCGGCACCTCGGGCGTCGTCAAGCCCTTCTCGTCAGAAGCCTTCGTGGCCTCCATCGTTCGCCAAGCCGATGTCGCCGTAGCTCTCGGAGCAGATACCATCGTCATCAACTCGGGAGCCAAGAGTGAGAAGTACCTCAAAGAGTGCCTTCCCCGAGCTACCCTTCCAGTCCTTCGTGCAGTACGGCAACTTCATCGGAGACCCTCGAGAAGCTCGCCCTCCTCTCCATCCCCAAGATCTACATGGGGATCATGCTCAGCAAGGCAGTCAAGCTCGCCGAGGGCAACCTCGACACGCATAGCCGCAAGGTCGTCATGAACAAGGACTTCATGCCAGATGGCTAATGACTGCTGGCTGTAGCGAAGCCGCTCATACCCTCATCGACGGCCTGACGCTGGCTCGTGAGCTGTGGACGGGACTCGCCCCGGACGACCTCGAGCGCTTCATGCTCCGCGTCCTCGACGCCTGCTGCAAAGCAGCTGCGAAGCTCGTCCCCAAAGCGAGCTCTCTCTGCTTCTCATCGATGACGACGGCAATATTCGCTACACCTATCCTCCCGACTTCTTAGATAAGAGATAGAGACTATCCTCATGGAACTACTACTCAAAGCGGGCCTATGAACCTGCCGAAGCCACCGACGGCTACCGCGTACTCGTCGATCGTCTCTGGCCTCGTGGCCTCAGTAAAAACGAGCGCATCTGGACGAATGGGCTAAGGACTTAGCTCCCTCGACGGAGCTTCGCCAGTGGTTTGGTCACGATCCAGCCCGCTGGGAGGAGTTCGCCCGTGACTATCGTACCGAGCTGGAGGCCTCGACTGCGCCCGCGGAATTCCTCGCTCGTCACAAGGATGAGGGCGCATCACCCTCGTCTATGCAGCGCACGACGAAGCTCACTGCCACCACTCGTCTTGCGTGCCTACCTCGAGACTCTCCTATCGCATCTGTAATCCATCTCTATGGTCTACCCCATCCTCATCTTCACGCTTCCCCTTCTCCTCGGCTTCCTGACTGGATCGGGCACTGGGAGATCCGATGCGCCTTAGCCACCCATCGTGTTCTTCGGTCGCCTCATTGGCTTCGGAGAAAAGCATCTGAATAATGGGGACGTCACGCCGACTCAAAGGGCTTCCTCTACAACGGGAGCTTAGTCTGCTTTACCTTCTTCCTCCCGCTCCTCACCTTTGCCTTCCTCCTGATGGTGCTGCGATCAACTACTATCTGGGAGACCTCTACTTCGGGCACTTCCTCCTCCTAACCATTGCGCTACCCTCGACGATCTGCATCTTCTACATGCTCTCGGGTAAGACCCTGGTCACGGAGGTGAAGGGGTCTTCTCCGCACTCTCCGTCTCGCTGGAGGCTGGGCGTAAGCAGGTCAGGCGCATCGTCGGGAGAGACACAGGCGCTCTATCTGCCCAGGAGATCCGCACAGCAGCGCTGGAGACACTCGCCGAGAACCTCAGCGACGGCGTCGTAGGCCCCTATGCTCTCCTGGAGCTTCTTCGGCACACCTGGCATACTCACCTATAAGATGATCAATACGCAGGACTCGATGGTCGGCTACCTCAATGAGGCGCTATCGTGCCTATGGCTTCTTCTCCGCCAAGCTCGATGATCTGGTGAACCTCATCCCCTCGCGTACAACGGCTATACTGATGCTCATCGCAGCAGGGCGACTGGATCTCCTTCGCAAGACCTTCCAGCACGGCAAGCGCCATCTCAGCCCCAACTCAGGGTATCCCGAGGCAGCACTGGCACTCGTCCTCGGCTGCCGCTTCGGTGGGCCTCACGACTACTTCGGCGAAGTCGTCGACAAAGCCCTTATATCGGTGAGGTCGGGCGCGAGCTAAGCGACGAAGATCTGCAGCGTGCCGCACAGATCACCCAGCGCACAGAGTGGCTGGCCCTCGGTCTATCACTTCTCGTGCGCCTCCTCCTTATCCTGCTCATCATCTGGTACCTTTAGTACCTCGCGATCATCTATTAATGAATACGACGAAAACAGCATCCTCTCGCAGCCCACCTCAGCCTCCTCGGGAGCTGCCGTGTGCTGGGGGCTCATGGCTCCACTCAGGGAAGGATGCTCTCACTACATGGTATCAGCGGTATCACCCTCGTCTCCTGCCGAGTATTGGGCGGAGCTATCCTCTTCTGGATCGCCTCACTCTTTGCCCCACGGGAGCACATGGCGAAAGCGAGATAAGCTCCTCTTCGTCGGCGCCGCTGTCTTCGGACTCGTGTGCAATCAGTGCTGCTTCACCATCGGGCTCAGCCTCACCAGCCCAGTGAATGCGGGTATCGTAACTACGACGATGCCGATCTTTGCCCTCATCCTCTCGGCACTGATCCTCAAAGGGCCCATCACCCGCAAGAAGGCACTGGGTGTAGCTCTCGGCTGCTGCAGGCGCGCTCCTACTCATCTGGACCAGCATGCAAAGCCTCAGGGCTCCTCGCTCCAGCTGGGTGATATACGCGGTGATCTACTCTGCGTCGCAGGACAGGTGTCCTCGCGCTCTACCTCACGATCTTCAGGGAAGCTCGCGAAGAAGTACTCCGTCTTCACGGTGAATAAGTGGATGTTCCTCTGGGCTACCCTCCTTCTGCTCCCCTTCACGGCGAGGCAAGCCCTACAGACAGATGTCGCAGCCCTCTCGACGCGCACCCTCCTGGAGGTCGGCTACGTAGTCTTCTTCGGTACCTTCGTCAGCTACCTACTGATGATCAATGGGCAGCGCACACTCCGCCCGACCGTCGTGAGCATGTACAACTATATGCAGCCGCTGGTAGCTGTCGTAGTAAGCGTCACGCTGGGTCTGGCAGTCTTCACGCTCACGCACGCCCTTGCCGTAGCACTTATCTTCAGCGGGGTGTGGCTGGTCGCCATCTACGCTCAAGGCAGAAAAGGCTGAGGGTCATCCTGCCATCTCCAGAGAGGCTCTACGACACAGAGCCTGTAAGCACAAAAAGTCAGCCCCCACATCCTGCCAGAGGATGTGGGGGCTGAACCTTTTATATTCTAAGGAATCCGCGGAGGATTACTTGCGACGCTTAGCAGGAGCCTTCTTCGTCGTGGTCTTCTGAGCAGGCTGTGCAGCAGGCTCTTCGACTACAGGAGTGGCCTTGTTGACGGTGAGGTCAAGACCCTGAAGGAGATCCGTGATATCGGGCAGCGTAGCACCATCTACGTTGAGCGTGCCAGCTTCGATAGCATCGTGCTTGTCGTTCATCTTGAGCTGGTAGTAGATGCTGCTGAGCATAGCCTTGATGTTGTCAGGGCGCGTCTTGTAAGCGATCTCGAGACAGGTACTGCAGCACGGAGGAGGTCATCAGCCGTCTTGGCCATAGCAGCCGTGACATTCGTGTTCTCGTAGATCTTAGCAGCAGCCGTGTAGAGGGCCAGCACCGAGGTGAACTACAGCGTTGGCGTTGTTGGCATCAGCCTTAGCAGCCTTGTAGTACCACTGGAAGCTTCCTTGAGATCCTTTTTCTTCTGCGAGCGAACCCTTGACGAGGGAGAGCCGTAGCATCGTTAGGATTAGCAGCGATACGATCGTCGGGGACCTTGTTAGCCTCAGCATCCTTACCTGCCTTCTGGTAGGCGGTGACGAGGTTCACGAGGAAGTAAGGCTCTTCAGGAGAAGCCTTGACAGCTTCGATGAGGACGAGGGATAGCACCTGCAGATGTCCTGCTTAGCGAAAGTAAGCAGAGATGACCCCACTGATGGATATCCTTGGGGTTGAGGCAGAAGGAGCCGAAGCGGTTGTAGAGGGAGATGGCGCGGTCATGAGTCCTTCAGCGAGCTGGCAGCACCGATAGCATAATAGGCTGCGTTCATCGCGTTGAGTCGATAGCAGCGACATCCTTGTCTTCAGCGAAGAGAGGGCCTTCTTCACGTCGAGGAACTTCTCAGAGCGTCGACACCCTCAGCGTACTTGTTGCTCTGGAGGAACCAAGCGCCCCCGTTGAAGAGCTGGAGGTAGTCGTTGTGCAGGACTTCCTGGAGCTTCTTCGTGTACTTGAGGTTGACCTTACCCTTATCGTTGGGCTGGCTTTCGAGCTCATAGACCTTGAGCCAAGAGGGCATAGAGGCGGTGAGCGCCGTGTACATAGCCGTACGGTCAGCGTTCTGGTCGATAGCAGCCTGCTTGAAGCCTTCGGTGTAGGCCTTGTTTTTCGATCAGACCAGCTACATACCACGTATGGGGGTCATTCTTCGTCTCATCGTTGGCGAGTGCTTCGGTGATGAGGCGGCGAGCTTCGGCGAGGTCTGGCTTGTCTGAAGAAGCGATCTTCTCAGCAGACTTGACATTAGCAACCTGAGCAGCTCCAGCGGAGGTCAGGAGACCTGCAACGATGGCACAAACTAATTTCTTCATCTTCATTTTAGGTGTTAGTGTGTCTTGTTATTGATTGTCTTCGGCGAGGGCTCTGTCGATGAGCTCTTGTGGGAGCTCGCTCTTGGTGCCCTCTTCTTCTCTGATTGGAGTTGCGGATTCGTTTTTCGAGGGAGAGACTCTGCATCAAAAAGCCTCCTCGTCGAGTCTTCCTCGGAGAGGACCTGGCAGACGGAGGCGATCTCATCACCACGCTTCTTCAGATCGATGATGCGCACGCCCTGCGTAGCACGACCCTGGACGGAGATATCACGAGCATGGACACGGATGGTGATCCCACTCTTATTGATGATCATCAGATCGTGCTCATCGGTCGACGGGACGGATAGCTACGAGTTCGCCCGTCTTATCGGTGATGTTGAGGGTCTTCACACCCTTCGTGCCACGGTTCGTCTTGCGGTGAGTCCTCTACGAGAGCGCTTACCGTAGCCCTGTTCACTGATGACGAGGATGGTCTCTTCGGTGTCCTGCGCTACGGTGAGCATACCGATGACTTCATCTCGGCCGTCATCATCGAGGCGTCATACCGCGTACCCCAGTAGCATTTGCGGCCCATAGCACGGACGGCAGACTCGTGGAAGCGTACTGCACGACCGTTGCGGTTCGCGATGAGGACTCTCGCTCTCACCATCGGTCAGGCCGACACCGACCAGCTGGTCATCGTCGACGAGGTTGATGGCGATGACCCCATTAGCACGAGGGACGAGGTAGGCCTCGAGGAGGGTCTTCTTGATCGTACCGCGCTTGGTGCAGAAGATGAGGTAATGCGAGTTCACGAACTCAGCATCACGCGTCAGGTTCTTCACGCGGATGAAGGCATTGACGCGGTCGCCTGCCTCGATGTTGAGGAGGTTCTGCAGGGCACGGCCCTTAGCGTTCTTAGCGCCCTCGGGGATCTCGTAGACCTTGAGCCAGTAGCAGCGGCCCATCTGGGTGAAGAGCAGCATCGTCTCGTGCATCGAAGCCGAGTAGATGTACTCGATGAAGTCTTCGTCGCGCGTATCACTACCCTTAGCACCGACACCGCCACGAGCCTGTGAGCGGAATTCGGAGAGCGAGGTACGCTTGATATAACCGTGGTGGGAGATCGTGATGACCATATCGTCATCAGCGTAGAAAGTCTTCGGGGTTGAATTCCTCAGCCGTGTAGATGATCTCGCTGCGACGCTCGTCACCATACTTCTCCTTGATCTCCAGGAGCTCTTCGCGGATGAGCTGTGCACGCAGTTCCTTGTCAGCGAGGAGGGCCTTCAAGCGCTCGATCTCCTGCATCAGAGCAGCGTACTCTTCCTTCAGCTTCTCACGCTCCAGACCGGTGAGGGCACGCAGACGCATATCCACGATGGCACGCGCCTGGATGAGCGGAGGGAGAAGCGCTCCATGAGCTTCTCGATAGCTTCCTGAGGGCTCGCTGGCCGCACGGATGATGCGGATGACCTCGTCGATATTGTCGACTGCGATGATCAAGCCCTCGAGGATGTGGACACGCTCCTCAGCCTTGCGCAGCTCAAACTGTGTACGGCGGTAGACGACATCGTGACGGTGCTCGATGAAGAGCTCGATGAGGTCACGAAGGTTCAGCAGCTGAGGGCGGCCCTTCACGAGCGCAATATTATTGATGCTGAAGGAGCTCTGCAGTGCACTCATCTTGTAGAAAGCTTGTTCAGCACTACGCCTGAGTTCGCATCACGCTTGATGTCGATGACGATACGGATACCCTTACGGTTCGATTCGTCAGCGATACCAGAGATCCCGTCGATCTTCTTGTCGTTGATCAGATCAGCGATCGCCTTGACCAGCTCGCTCTTATTGACCTGATAGGGGATCTCGGTGACGATGATACGCTCGTGGTTGTTGTGCTCCTCGATCTCGCAGCGGCTGCGGATGACGACACGGCCACGACCGGTCTCGAAGGCTTCACGCACCCCGGCATAGCCGTAGATGATCCCGCCCGTGGGGAAGTCAGGAGCCTTGATATAGTTGATCAGCCCAGCGGCATCGATATCTCCCTTGTGGTCGATGTATGCCACGCAGGCATCGATGGACTCGGAGAGGTTGTGCGGTGCCATATTCGTAGCCATCCCGACGGCGATACCAGCTGACCCCATTGACCAGAAGGTTGGGGAAGCGAGCAGGGGAGGACAGTGGGCTCGACAGTAGAGTCGTCGAAGTTATTCTGGAAGTCTACCGTATCCTTGTCGATATCTCGGATCATCTCGCTGGCCAGGCGGTTCAGGCGCGACTCGGTGTAACGCATCGCAGCGGGAGAGTCCCCGTCGATCGACCCGAAGTTCCCCTGCCCCTGGACGAGAGGATAGCGGAGGTTCCAAGGCTGGGCAAGACGTACAAGCGTCCCATAGATAGAGGAGTCCCCGTGTGGGTGGTAGTACTTCATGACCTGCCCGACAGCGCTGGCGCACTTACGGGTGGGCTTATCATAGGTATTCCCATCCTCATTCATCGCATAGAGTGCGCGACGGTGGACGGGCTTGAAGCCATCACGCACATCGGGTAGAGCACGTGAGACGATGACCGACATAGAGTAGTCTATGTAGGCAGTCTTCATCTCATCCTCGATGTTGATGTCTATAATTCTGTCTTCTCGATCCAGCATTCTTATTTTGAAAAGTAAGTTTAGCCTTGATAGCAACCGGGCCAAAAGGCACCTACTACAAGGCTCTAAGATACTACTTTTTGAGCAAACGACCCGCATCACGAGAAGGATCCGAGCCTTATGCCTACTCATCAGCCGACGAGGAGGTTGCCCCAGCCAAAGAAGCGCATCAGCCCATCCCCTAGCGAAAACCGACGCCCTCATATGAGACCTCTGGTGCAAGCATCTACGATGGACGCAAAAAGTGACCAGTACTGGTCACCGAGGGAAGTAGTACTGGTCACGCTTCGGATCAGTACAGGTAACTATATGTGACCAGTACTGGTCGCTGCAGCGACCAGTACTAGTTCGTTTTGCACCCCCACGAGGACAGTAAAAAGAAGACGCCACTGCCCATCCCACAAGGGGAGGACAGTGGCGTCTTCCTGCTATCCATTCACCCGTCAGCGACGGGGTAAGAGCGTCTTCACTTCTTCGAAGTCAGCATCGGTGATGTTGTCACCAGCAGACTGAGAGGAGGAGGCTCCAGCGGCAGGATCAGCAGCACCAGCAGCGTTTGGCGTGGCTGTACATCTCTTCGCTTGCAGCCTGGAGGCAGCCTGTACTTCAGCTGAAGCAGCGTCGATACCTTCGAGATTCTGGGCTGGTGAGCTTCCTTGAGGCTTAGCCAGGGCAGCCGACGGCAGCCTTCTTGTCAGCGGAAGCTTATCACCGAGATTCCTTCAGCTGCTTTTCCGTCTGGAAGATGAGGCTGTCAGCCTGGTTCAGCTTCGTGATACGCTCGGTCTCCTTCTTGTCAGCTTCAGCGTTAGCGGCAACTTCGTCCTTCATACGCTGGATCTCAGCGTCAGAGAGACCGCTGGAAGCTTCGATACGGATCTTCTGCGCTTGCCCGTAGCCTTATCAGAGCCGTGACGTTGAGGATACCGTGGCGTCGATATCGAAGGTCACTTCGATCTGAGGGCGTCTGACGAGGGCGAGCTACCTCGAGCTTGAACTTACCGATACTCTTGTTGTCCTTAGCCAGTGAGCGCTCACCCTGCAGGACGTGGATCTCTACCTCGGGCTGGTTGTCGACAGCCGTCGTGAAGATCTCGCTCTTCTTCGTGGGGATCGTCGTATTGGCATCGATGAGGCGCGTCATGACACCACCATCGTCTCGATACCGAGGAGAGAGCGTGACGTCGCGAAGAAGGACATCCTTGATCTCACCCGTCAGGACACCACCTGGATAGCGGCACCGACAGCGACGACTTCGTCAGGGTTAACGCCCCTGAAGGAGCCTTACCGAAGATCTTCTCTACGATCTCCTGGATAGCAGGGGATGCGCGTAGAGCCACCTACGAGGATCACTTCGTCGATATCGCTCTTAGAGAGGCCAGCGTCACGCAAAGCCGTTTCGCAAGGAGCGACACAAGCCTGGATGAGGCGGTCAGCCAGCTGCTCGAACTTTGCACGAGTCAGCGTACGCACCAGGTGCTTGGGCACACCACCCACGGGCATGATGTAGGGGAGGTTGATCTCCGTAGAGGTCGTGCTGGAGAGCTCGATCTTAGCCTTCTCAGCAGCTTCCTTCAGACGCTGCATAGCCATAGGATCCTGACGGAGGTCTACACCTTCATCAGCCTTGAACTCTTCGGCGAGCCAGTCGATGATCACGTGGTCGAAGTCATCACCACCGAGGTGCGTATCACCATTGGTAGAGCGTACTTCGAAGACACCATCACCGAGCTCGAGGATCGAGACTATCGAACGTACCACCACCGAGGTCGAAGACAGCGATCTTCATATCGCGGTCGCTCTTGATCAAGACCGTAGAGCGAGCGAAGCTGCCGTAGGTTCGTTGACGATACGACGGACGTTCAGACCAGCGATCTCACCAGCTTCCTTCGTAGCCTGACGCTGAGCGTCGTTGAGAGTAAGCAGGTACGGTGATGACTGCATCACGTGACCTCTGCACCGAGGTGGTCCTCAGCCGTCTTCTTCATCTTCTGCAGGATGATAGCAGAGATTTCCTGAGGCGTGTAGAGGCGGCCGTCGATGTCGACACGAGGCGTGTCGTTATCACCACGCACGACCTTATAAGGTACGCGGGCGATTTCGTCCTTCACTTGTTCGAAGGTCTCACCCATGAAGCGCTTGATCGAGTAGATCGTCTTCGTGGGGTTCGTGATAACCTGACGCTTTGCGGGGTCACCTACCTTACGTTCGCCACCATCGATGAGAGGCGACGACAGAGAGAGTCGTGCGCTTACCTTCGCTGTTAGCGATGACGATAGGTTCGTTCCTTCGAGTACGGAGACACAAGAGTTTGTAGTCCCGAGGTCAATTCCAATAATCTTTCCCACCAATATTCTTTTGTCTTTTTATTCTCGTTTCATGTTACTGTCTCACTTTCGGAGCTTCATGCAGGTGCCTCCGTCGTAGGGTGCCCGCCTCGCCGACTGCCTCTACCGAGGAGGCATCTTTGGCCGAGAGGACAATTCTATGAGGAGTCTAACAACCACACTCACGCCCTACTTATGTCAAAGGCTGTGCCAAAAGTCAGACACAGCGAGTACGCCAGAATTGTCACACCAAGCTTCAAGCTTATCTGTCACTGCGAAAGATACAGGTCTCTACGAAGTACCCAGGCTAACCTTTGTTTTAACTCAATAAAATTCGTGCTTTTACCCACTCCTGCAGCAGCTCGTTCCTACCCATGACTGCGAAGCTACTCTAAGAACGCTCTCCTCATGAGAACAACTACTGCTTCATGCTATGTGCAGTCTGTCTGCTTTCTACTGATGATGGCACAAGCTGTGCCAGCATCTTTGGGCACAGTAACTTCCACAACGCATCGATCAACAGTCTCCCCTCAGAAGCACAGCTTAGATTGACCGAGCATACCGGTGTCCAAGTCTTCTCTGCAGCTATACCCTGCAACGGTACGGGCTGAAGTCTCAGTGAGGGGCTTCTTCCAATATTAGCGACTTCATACGCTTACCTTCTCTAAGCACGTTACGACAGCTATCAGACACCGGATCAACAGCTCGATCCAGCCTACGGTACTTCGGGAACATCCCACGGTCGGAGGACCTCCGCCAGTATGCCGATCATCGTTGACCCACTGACTGGTGCAATGTGGCAGATCGACCAAAACGAGCACGGTCACGCTACACGCTACGATGGCTACCACATCCTGCACGCCTCTAGATGCTGAGACCCTAGCTCATTGAGTGCAAACAAGGAATAGGCCAAAGGGAGTTCAAATCTACTCTCGCTACAAGACATTCCGACGAGGGTTGCGCACTGGCCACCTCATTCCCTTAGAGAAGACATAGCCAGGCGAGCAGCCGCTCCACGAGTCCATCGAAAGCCCCACAGTGCAGGATGATCTGCATTATGGGGGCTTTCTGGATGGCGTCAGAGACCACTCACCAGCACTCACACATATCGAGCTGTCAGTAGTGGAGGCAGGAGATCTATCGCTGTCGCCTGCGTACCTAGGCAAGGGACAGCAGCTCTCCAGCGCCGGAGCGGGTCTCGAAGAGGGAATAGACTGAAAGCCCAGCGGCGTCGAAGCCTAACACCCGTCAGCTGCTCCTGGCAGTGTCTCAGCTCTGGGACTTTCACAGCTCCAGCTCGAGACCGATCTGCAGCTCTTCGGGAGCAGGCACAAGCCGAAGCCCGAGGGTAGAGAGGCCAGCTTCTTCGCCAGCGCCGAACTTATCACGATAGCCGATGAAGCCAAGAGCGCAGGCACAGGCACGAGGCCCTTGGTCAGGTCGACACACTCGCAGGGGACGCAGACCGACTCCCAGCCCTTCACACCGCCAGAGGTAGAAGCCAAAGCCATCAAGATAGGGTTGAAAGGCTGGCGGTGCATATAGTAGTAGCGAGCGAAGGGCGTAGGGGCCCGAGGGCTCTCGCTTTCACCATTTCCCTTCTGATACTGATAGGTCCCGACGACACAGGTCCCCAATTCTCATTGAAGAGGTACGCGACCTCAGGGAGAAGTCGAATGTCGTAGTCTTGGCCTATTGTCTTGCCAGAGAGGAGACGAGGCCACCGAAGACCCAGCGCGCACCGTGTTCGTCGGGCGTAGAGGGATCTCCGTTGAGGAAATACTGCTGTGCGACAAGAGGAGTAGCGGAGCCTAAGAGGAGAGCGACCAGCGCCCGACGGCCCCAAGCACGTGAGTACGTAATTTCACTAGCTACTATAGTAGTTTGGATGAATAATGTTAGATGGTGGGGCAAGGTACAAAGACCGCAACGAGCGGATAGCTCACCCATATCAGCAGTCCTCCCAAGCGGTGCATGCCCGCTGGGAGGACATCTTCCTCTTCTACGCAAAAGAGGCGCGGTAAGGGATAGCCTTATCGGCGAGCTGCCGTAGTAGCAGCCTGCGTGCGAGGAGCAGGACAATGCTATCTCCCGGAGAGGCGCGTCTTGAGCCACTCCTGAAGCTTGTGGCATCAGCCGAAGTCCAGTTCTTCGAGTCGTCTACAGCAAGACCGCCGTAGACGAAGCGACGGGTAGCCGTCGTGTCACGCTGCACCTCGACGGTGCAGTGCTAAGCTCCAGCGAGCGCACAGCAGGGAAGAGTACCGCCAGCTCGGGGCGGATGGCTGACCACCTCCTCGCAGCAGGTATAGGCATTGAGCTGCTGGGTGAGCGCTGCATTATCGGCGAGAGCTCGAGGAGCTTCGATGCTCGCCTCTCCTGACTGTAGCCGCGCTGCGCCAGCTGACTACTGAGCGCCAGCAAGCTATCCGAAAGCTCCCCTGGATCACTGAGAGCTGCAGTAGCCACCGAGACCATAGTGCTCCATATTCTCGATGCTGACCTCTGCTTCTCCTCCGTGATCGTCACGCCCTACGGCTATGACACAGCTCCTTCGTCGCTAGCATCTGTCCCCCGAGGAGAGGATCTGCGTCCCGGGCTGTTCCAGCTCTGAGGAGATGAAGCGGCGAAGTCCATTCTCGAAGATGCTCGTACGGGATGATATTGATCGTCATCATGACCGCAGGGATCGTCGTCGCGATGACGATGAGCATCAGAGATATTTCGGGCGTGCTGGCTCGCTCAGGGCAAGGAGGAACTCATGAGTGGTGGAAGCGCATCATACGCACCCCGAGAGCTGTCGCCAAGCTGATGAAGACCGTATTGATGAAGAAGAGGTAGAGGCCCCAAAGAAGAAGTTCCAGCTGCCCCGTCGCCAGTCCATAGCGCCGTACAGGGCGGAGGCGTGAGTGCCGTAGCGATGGCGACCCCAGGGATCACATTCCCTCACGACCACGAGTCGAGAGGGCGATGATACCAGCGGCACCACCGAAGAAGGCGATGAGTACGTCATAGATCGTCGGCGTAGTGCGCGCCAGCAGCTCGACTGCGCCTCCTCCAGCGGACTGATGAAGAAGTAAATCGTAGCGGTGAGTACGCTGATGAGCATAGCGATACTGAAGTTCTTCAGCGCGCGCTTCAGAGGTCAGGTCATTCGTCCCGGCGAGCTGGCCCATCGATGATGGGTCCCATGAGCGGGGAGATGAGCATCGCACCGATGATGACGGCAGTCGAATTGACGATTGAGCGAGTGATGCGATGAAGATCGCTGCGATGAGGATCGAGAGATTAGCTCCACGGTAGGACACCCACGGGTCACCTCCTCGATGATCGCCTGCTCCTCTTCGAGGTCAGGACGTGAGATTGAAAATAAACTCTTATTCGATCGAATGTATTCATATACTCTGTATTTATATCGTGACTTTGACTTTCGAGGGGAGCACACTCAGTTTAGTTAGCCTGGGTCGGCATGGCCCAAGCGTGCCAAGCCCACGCTACTCCGATGCGATAGAGACCAAAGAGCGTACGTGCATAGAGCTGGAATGCCATGGGGGCTCGATGGCTCCGGCATTCTCCTGACGAAGCTGCGTAGCGCCAGCTCTGCCAAGCGGCGTACCAAGTCGGTATAGTCTTGGCTTCCTCCGAGCCACGGGCATCCGAGGACATCTTCGAGCACATATTCGTCCAGCTCATCCCAGCCACGTGCATCCGAGCTGCGTATGAGACGCACTGCCCAGCGGCTGATAGCGCTGCCAGTCTTCATCCCACAGCACGGCCATCGCCATACCGACGAGGTCATCCAGCCGAGCGACACCAGCGGGTACTGCTCGAAGTCGGGCACAGCACTGGCCATATAGGGGCTGTGCCAGCGCGAACCACAGCTCGTCGAGTCTGCCGTCTCTAAGAGGGGATCACGAAGAAACCCCTCCTGCTGTGCAAGCTGCAGTAAGAGGGGCTGAAGTTCACTTGTATATTGCTCGAGGTAGGCTTCCTGTTCGCTCATCGTCTTCTGCTAAACATAATGAATTAGGGTTCACAAAGATACGGCATTCACCCCAGCAGAGGAAAAAGTGCCACTTCTCTTGAAGGAAAAGCGCCTTCCGTAGTGGGATTTCTCTGTATCTATTACGTAGTCTTAAGACCAAGCACACAGTCCAAAATATCCACGTACGTAGATATTAGGGCCACGTACAGTAGTCCAAACTTATCTGACACTCCTCGCAACTTTTTATCCTACGCGGAGCAACAGCCTAATGAGGCCTCACAGCTGCATGCCTGCACGATAGCCTACCCACGTACTCGAGGAAGGGTGCGAACCAATATTGGTTCGCACCCTCATAATAGTGAGGTACTGCACCGCCCTCGATCAGAGCGGGCGAATGTGGAGCTATTGGCTCTCGTAGCCCTCAGCCAAGCGCAGGACGTCGCCGAGACACCACGTGCCGTGACGGCAGCACCGGCACCCGCCCCGCTGGATGACGATGGGCTGGCTACCAGCAGCTCTCCGTGTAGATCTCGAAGCAGCTATCCGCACCACTCACACGACCCAGTGGCGACGTGCGGGAGACGAGACGTGAGCCCACGAGCGTCGCCTCCTGACGCACATCATCCCAGACGATATCCCCCGACATAGCGGAGTACTTCATCGGGCTTAGCCGTAGCACGTAGCGCTTCGATGGAAGCCTCCAGCTCACCAGCGCGCCCAGAAGTCCTCTAGACTCAGCGAGCGCAAGGCCTCAGAGCACAGGATTCTCCCAGCGGACATCCGAGGAGTTCGGCTGGTACATCCAGCTCACGCACGAGGATGAGGACCTTCGCGCTACGTGCTTCCCACTGCGGTCTTCGCGGGTCAGGCTCAGTGAGACCAAGGGCGTGCCGACTCCTCGACGATGGAGCGGAGCGAACGCTCAGGCTCCTCGGTGAGGCGAGTTGAAGATATAGCTGAGAGCTTCCCGAAGAGGCCGTGAATGCGTGTGATCCGTTCGCCCGAGAGGTGCAGGAGCTTGAGGTTGTCGATCAGCGGGAGGCCACGCGCGACATTCGTCTCATAGCGGTAGCTTCGGCGATGACGCTGGAGCGTATCCCGCAGGTAGCTGTAGTCAGCATAGGGTGCGATGTTCGCCTTCGTATTCCGAGGAGATGATCGAAGCCCTCAGCTGCATAACGCCGAGCGTGGTGCGAGAGCGATGACAGGGGACAGTGTGTCCACGAGGATCATATTCTCCAGTGCCTGACGCTGTCCGTAGCTGATGATCGCTTCGGCAAGGTCACCCGAGAAGGGAGCACGCTCCAGCTCGGTCGCCCAATCGGCCCCCGCACCCGAAGGACTAAGCAGAAGATGGCGTGAGTCAGCGATCGCGAAGATGCGTAGGTCAATATTCTTCTGCGCGATGAGGAGCTCACGCTGCTGGATGATCTGCCCGATGAAAGCACCACCGACCGTACCGTGACCGATGACCGCCAGATGGATGCGCTTGGGGCGCTCAAAAGAGCTCGCCGTGGATGACCTTCAGCGCCTTCTCACGCTCTTCATCATCACGCACCAGGAGGCAGAGGGTATTCTCCGGCACCGAGTTGCTGAGGAGGATAGGCAGGATGCGGTTGCGGACAAGAGCACGATAGGGGCGGTCGAACTCCAATAAGTTCAGCCCGATGATGGCGACCACCGCCAGCCCCTTCTCGCATAGATCTTCGTCACATGACCAGTCTCGAGGGTCGTGGTGGAACTCCTGCAGCAGCGCCTCTACCGCACGGTCAGCCTCCTCCTCGTCGACGACAATCGCCGTACCACGCTCCGTAGAGCCCTGAGCGATGGGGCTGGCACTCACCTCTGCTGCCTCGAACGAGCGGAAGATGCGTGCATCGATCCCCGAGCGCCCAAGCATGTTGCGCCCCTTCGAAGTGGATGAGCGCCTTGCCCGAGGCGAAAGCCAGCGCACGCGACGACCTTGTCCGTGGATGGGCCGTGACGAGTGTCCCATTTCGACTCCTCGCCATGCTGAAGTGTGAGCAGCGCGCGGTGGGATACCCCGCTCCTGCAGCGGCTCAATCGTCTTGATATGGAGGATCTCTGCGCCGAACTGCGATGGCTCCGCCGCGTCGGCATAGGGAGAGCTCGTCGATCTTGCGCGCCTCGGCTACGACACTGGGAGTTGGCCGTATAGATGCCATCGACATGCGTGTAGTTCTCCATCAGCGAAGCCTCGAGGAAGTTCGCCAAGAGCGCTGCGCTGTGGTTGCTCCCGTGCGCCCAAGCGTCGTGCGACGCCCAGCCTCATCACGAGCGATGAAGCCCGTGACGATAGGTATCACTCCTGCGGGAAGCCCCAGCAAGAGCGCACGACAGCGCTCCGTGAAGCCTCGGTAAAGACCGAAGCCGAGCCGTAGTGGGCATCCGTCACGAGGAAGTCCCCGGTCAATCGCCACGGCTTCGTAGCCACGGTCGCTTGAGCGCCTGTGCGACATACTGCGACGAGAGGACTTCGCCACAGCTCACGGGGTTCATCCGCTGTCACGAGGAGGCATTCGCCCAAAGCGAGATCCCCGAGGAGGCGCTCCAGCTGCACACGCTCCGCCTCGAAGCGAAGCGTAGTATCTTGACACTGATGTTCCCAGAGGCTTGGAGGGCTGCTTCGTAGGGACTCACCAGCGCAAGCCTGCTCCGCGAGGCGAGGCAGCGCATCAGTGCTCTTACGGCGCTGAGACACGACGACGGGGGCTTCGCCAGGCGCGATAGTTATCGATGATGATATCCAGCACCGTCAAGATGCCGCTACCATTATCCGAGGGACTTCCCCGAACTTCAAGATCTTCATACGTGGTAGGAAAGTAGGTCTGATGATATGAGTTGAGCTGCTCGTACTCCATGAGGAAGGCATCGTGTCCATGGATCAGTGGATGACAAGCAGACTCACGTCCACACCAGCGTACGCAGTGCCTCATAGGGTCGCTTCGGCACGGTCATGGGTGAAGGAGGTCGCTATCGATGGAGACCAGATGGATGGCCGAACGGATACGTGCAAGAGCCTCTACCTCCTCGCAGACCCCCGATGGTCGAGGTCAGGTGCGTCATCACTGCGTGAGGCCGAGAGCTTGAAGCGCGCGCCAAGAGCATCGCCATGGTAGAAGCCAGCTCGACGTCGTCACTGCCTGAGCCTGTGCCCCCGACTATCACGCTGACCAGCGAAGCGCGCATTGAGCGACTGAGGCGTGCGGTAGCACGACATCGCATGGATGCGTGCATCCTCCAGCGGAGTGCGAAGGTGCGCGGGGATCTGCTTCTGGATAAGCGTCTGCGTGAGCAGCCAGTCCAGGCACGATAGTCGCAAGCGATGGGGAAGATATGCTTCGCCAGCGTTGGGGCGAGGTAAGCTATCTGCCACGTCAGCGCTCCACCATCCGAAGCCCCCGATGACGGCATAGACCTCCCTTCACGCCCAGTGCCTCCAGACCGAGGAGGAAGAGACGAGCAACATCACGCAGCTCAAAGGCCTCGGGGTCGTCCGCTTCGCGCCCATCATAGGCATTGCCGGGATATTGAAGGAGAGGATCGTGTAGTGCGTCGGATGAGATAGCGCCCCTCCTCGCTGATGAGCTTATTCCACCAGCCCTCGTCGCCTGTGACGGTAGAGTTGCCCGTCAAGGCGTGGCATACGAGGACCAGAGCGCCGAGAGCCAAGAGGTGGACCAGCCACCTCATAGCTCAGTACGACCTCAGGATAAGACTCACCTCGCTCGGGCGAAAGTCAGGGGATAGAGACTTCGTGCAGCATCTTACTTCGTCGCCTTCTTCAGTTTAGCGAGCGAGGTCTGCGCTTGGGGTCTTCGATACCTTTCGAGGCCGATGGAGAGCGCACCAGGTCGGGGGTGACACCTGCCGAGCGCTGCTGCTCCTCGGAGGCCTGACGGTGCGTCGTGTGCTGCTGAGGGTGAATGATGAGGGACTTCGTGTCGCCGAGGTTAGCCACGATGCGGAGAGATCTCCGTATTATCGACGAAGCTCTTAGCAGCCTCGTAGCCGTCCTTCAGACCGAAGGTGATGATACAGCCGAAGCCTCCCTTGAGGTAGCGGTCGCAGATCTTATGATGCTGATCTGACTCCGACGAGGGTAGTTCACCCAAGCGACCTCGGGCTGGCTCTGGAGCCAACGAGCGATCTCAAGTGCCGACTGCGAAGCGTGCTGGATGCGGGCGAGGCGTCTCGAGACCTGAATGAAGATGAAGCTATTCGAGGGGACTCAGGCGGCTACCGGGTCACGCAGCCCTTCGACACGAGCACGGACGATGAAGGCAGCTGGGCCAAACGTCTCACTGTAGCGCAGACCGTGATAGCGGGGCTGGGCTCGGTGAAGTCAGGGAAGTTACCATTCGTCCAGTCGAACTTAGCCGAGTCGATCACTGCACCACCCATCGCCGTACCATTACCGCAGAAGTACTTCGTCAGCGAGTAGATCACGATGTCAGCACCATGATCGATGGGGCGGCAGAGCACAGGTGTCAGCGTATTATCTACGGCGAGGGAAGCCGTGAGCATGAGCAATATCAGCAACAGCGGCGATATCGACGAAGTCAAGCTAGGGTTGCCCAGCGTCTCAGTGTAGACGAGCTTGGTGACTGGGCTGGATAGCTGCCTCGAGTTCTTAGGATCTTGGGCATCGACGAAGGTCGTCGTGATACCGAGGCGGGGCAGCGTGACGCTCAAGAGGGTTGTACGTACCGCCGTAGACGCTGGAGGGCTACGATATGGTCACCCAACGCGCAGCAGGGTGAAGATCGTCGTAGCGATAGCGCTCATGCCGCTTGCCGTAGCGATGGCACCGACACCACCTTCGAGGGCTGCCGGGCGCTGCTCCAAGACGTCGGTCGTGGGGTTGTGAGGCGGGTATAGAGGTGAGCGGGGATCTGCGGGTCAAAGACCCCCAGCAGCGTGGTCAGTACTATCAAAAGCGAAGGCATTCGCCTGATAAAGGGGCACTGCAGTAGAGCCGCAGTTTGCAGTGGGATCGAGCGTGGTGGAGGGGCGCAGGGTAGATACGTTCTTGCTCCATTGTCTTCGTCGTTGTTTGTTGGGGTGAATAGTAATGGGGAGTAAATGGGAGGTGCTATAAAAAGCACAGCCCGCTGCAATCATGGACTGCAACGGGCTACGTGATATCTTGGAGATTCGACTATGCGAAGTACAGATGTGACGAGCCCGACGCGAGACATCATCTGCATCATCATCATCGTAGACATCAGTGACGTTGTACGCTTCATCTAATACTTCTCTTCTTGAGTTTCTTTGGAGCAAAGGTAATAAAATTAACTACGCGCCAAACCTCATCTCGCAGGAGCTATATATAATGTAGAGACTCCCCCAGCCTCACGTATGAGCACGCACGCAGTGTGTCGCGTATGAGAGCCCGTCAATTGCCCAAGGGTATATAAACGAAGCGAGGCGGTGACCAGCTGGATAGTGAGTCACCGCCTGCGCGATGGGTAGAAGATCGATATCGACAGCGAAGCGAGTACGCACATTCAGAAAAACCACCTAACTCATCTCTTACGTACACTACACTAACTATACTAAAGCCCATTTTCAGAACTCCAGAAAGGAGGTGTTTCCAGCCGCACCTTCGGTACAGCTACCTTATTACGACTTAGCCCCAGTCACCTGTATTACCTAGGCCGACCCTACGCGGTTGCGGACTTTAGGTACTCGAGACTCCCATGGCTTGACGGGCGGTGTGTGCTACAAGGCGAGGAACGTATTCACCGCGTCATGGCTGATGCGCGATTACTAGCGAATCCAGCTTCACGAGTCGAGGTTGCAGACTCCGAGTCGAACTGTGATAAGGTTTAAGATTCGCATCCTGTCGCGCCGAGTAGCTGCCCTTTGTCCGTACCATTGTAACACGTGTGTCGCCTCGGATGTAGGCCGTGCTGATTTGACGTCATCCCACCTTCCTCACGCCTTACGACGGCAGTCTCTGCAGGTTCCCAGCATCACCTGATGGCAGCCGTAGACGGGGTTGCGCTCGTTATGGCGCTTAAGCCGACACCTCACGGCACGAGCTGACGACAACCATGCAGCACCTACACAGATGTCCCGAAGGAAAACTCCCTTTCAGGAGCGGTCATCTACATTTCAATCCGGGTAAGGTTCCTCGCGTATCATCGAATTAAACCACATGTTCCTCCGCTTGTGCGGGCCCCCGTCAATTCCTTTGGGTTTTCACCGTTGCCGGCGTACTCCCCAGGTGGATAACTTAACGCTTTCGCTTAGGAGCATACTGCTATATCGCATACGCCCAGTTATCATCGTTTACTGCGTGGACTACCAGGGTATCTAATCCTGTTTGATACCCACGCTTTCGTGCTTCAGCGTCAGTTGTACCTTAGTAAGCTGCCTTCGCAATCGGAGTTCTGCGTGATATCTATGCATTCCACCGCTACACCACGCATTCCGCCTACCTCATCTACACTCAAGCCCGCCAGTATCAATGGCAATTTGGGAGTTAAGCTCTAGGTTCACCGCTGACTTAACAGGGCCGCTACGCACGCTTTAAACCCAATAAATCCGGATAACGCTCGCATCCTCCGTATTACCGCGGCTGCTGGCACGGGTTAGCCGATGCTATTCATACGATACGTGTACGAGGGAGCCACGTGGCTCTTGTTATTCCCGTATAAAAGAAGTTTACAATCCATAAGACAGTCATCCTTCACGCGACTTGGCTGGTTCAGGCTCTCGCCCATTGACCAATATTCCTCACTGCTGCCTCCCGTAGGAGTCTGGTCCGTGTCTCAGTACCAGTGTGGGGGTTCAACCTCTCAGTTCCCCCTACCATCGTCGCCTTGGTGAGGCCGTTACCTCACCAACTAGCTAATGGGACGCATGCCTATCTCACAGCAAATTTCATTTCCTCAGATTGGATGCCCTATCCCAGAGAGTGTACGCGGTGATAGTCCGTCTTTCGACGGGTTATCCCCCTCTGTGAGGCAAGTTGCATACGCGTTACGCACCCGTGCGCCGGTCGCCATCAGTCTTAGCAAGCTAAGACCATGCGCCTCGACTTGCATGTGTTAAGCCTATCGCTGCGCGTTCATCCTGAGCCAGGATCAAACTCTTCATTGTCAATATTTTTATTGTCACTTTGTTCTGTTTGTCTTGCTCTAAAAATGATTCTTACTTCAGATTTATTAGTGTATCTCTACCTAAGTAAAGGTCGTAATTGACGGTTGGGTCTTCATTTCCCTAAACGTTTGTTACTACACTTCTAGTTTTGTCAATATCAATTATCTCAAAAGATCTCTCGAAGTCAAACCACTGCGTCGCCGCATGAGCCCGTTCGTTTCTTTTGCGGGTGCAAAGGTAAAAGCAAAGTTTTCACTCCACCAAATCTTGGGTGAAACTTTTTCGTTACCACTCTCGAGTCTAAACCCTGTCATTCGCTGCTCGTCCGCCTGACTTGCGACTGCAAAGATACAGCAATAATACCCGTACTTCCAAATAGAGACTGTCGCGCGAGTCCTGTCCTCTATTTAGAGTGCTAAAGCATCTCACGCCCAACTCCCCGATACGCCTCTCGAAGTGATACGCAAGCCCTGTACCTTATCGCAAATACTCCTCTTATTCAGCGGAGGAAAATTTTCATTCTCGTGAAGAGAAAAAGTGCCTTACGTAGTGGTTTCTCCTCCGTCTATGTACGTAGTCTTAAAAGACCGGGCGTAAACCCAAATATCCACGTACGTGATTTATCGTCCACGTGCGTAGTCAAGCATTTCTGCCGCTCGTCCACAACTTTTATCCCTCGGACCAACAACCGAACGGAGGTCACTTCACAAAGCTATATAGGGGATCGGTCAAAGCTATATAGCTTTCTTCGCCCATCCTATACAGCTCTACCCGCACTCATATACTACTATAGGAACTCCGCACGCTTACTTCTCCACCAGCGCACACGCCTGCGCGTACGATAATATATATAGGAGGAGGGCTGAGCATTAATCCCTCTCCCACACCATCCCCATGCGACGAAGCTCCGACTGCGACACCTCGCCGAGCCTCATAGAAGGACTGATGTCGACCTATATTGGTCAGTGGGTCGACCTATATGATCGTCCTTTTCGAACCTATATGGGTTGTTGATGCGACCTATATAGGTCAACCCAGCGACCAATATGCAAAGTCACACATCACCCCTCTATGCGAGGGTCTCGAAAACGACCCTATAAGAGACCTCTTTCCTCTTCATAAGCAAGGAAAGCCCGGCGAAAACACGTAGCGCACACCTGCTCCTCCTCACATCCGGTGCAGTCTTCCTGCCATTGCGGAGGTATCCGATTATCCATACCTTTGTCACTTGGGGTGGGCGAAGCGTCTGCCAATGGCGCTCCATCTTTGAGTACCTAACATAGCGTTTTGCTATTTATTCGGAAACCTTCGAACCTGGGAAAATTCTAAAGTACGTCACTCGAATAAGTCGGTGAACGCCCTGCGCGCAGCGTAGGCGTGACTTATCTCTCTCGTGACGTGGGCTATTCTAGGGACCTGTAAGAGCAGAGGGAACTGCGTCTACGCTTCTCTTTTGTACCTGGGAGCTCTTGGTCTCACGACCGAGATAGCCAGCACGGGCTATATGCTATGCGCTTGGCAGGCAAGCAACTCTCTAACGCCAAGAGGGGAAGGATGAATTCTACACCCAGCTGGGCGGACATCGAGGCTGAGCTCCAAGCACTATCGAGCACTTCGCCGTGCAAGACTGTGCTCTGCAACGTGACGATCCTCGGATGAGTCAACTTCTTCTTCTACTTCGTCCTAAACTTCCATCACTCTCGGTCTCAGAAAAGCTCATCACGACCTGCTGCAAAAGAATCAAAATCAGATCTCTTCTCTCTCAGAACACTCCGAGCAGGCGGTCTATCTTGTGTATGAAGGTGAAGATATCAGCTCACCTCCCAACCCTAATATTTGCTTTAGGGTTCAGTACACCCCGCTACAAGGGGATGGAGACTTCAGCAGTCCAGAGTGTATCGAGTTCCTCAAAGAAGATATCTCGTCGTCACCAACCCGCCCTTCTCTCTCTTCCGGAATAGTCGCTCAGCTGATTGAGTACAGAAGAAGTTTATCATCGTCGATAATATCAACGCTGTCACCTATAAGAATCTTCCCCTTTACTGATACAGAGGAGCAAATCTGGCTGAGATCCCAGCGTTATAGCGGACCCGTGAGTTTTGAGGTCACACAGAAGGGTACCCTCCACTGAAACGGCTCGAGCCCGATATATGGTACGGGCAAAGATTGTGACGTGTACACCAACAGACTTTCAACGTCAGGAACTTATCCTTCACAAAAGTATGGCTAGAGGAATACCCCCACTACGACAACTACGATGCAATCAACGTAGATAAGACGACTGATGTTCCTGCGACTATGACGAGGTAATGGGAGTACCATTACCTACCTGGATAAGCACAACCCCGATCAGTTCGAGATTATCAGGAGCGGCTAGTGAAGTACAATCTTTCAGCATGGGAGCTCTGATGCATCCAGTAAAGTATCCCAACCATAGTGGGTAAATGGGGAATCGTATACACACGTATACTCATCCGCAAACGCAAATAGCAGCACCTATGAACATTCGTACATCGTACATTAAAGTCCGTGATCTATTCAACGGCTACCATGACAACGGCGACAACGGTGTCGTCGCCTATGGAAAGCAAAGCTGGATGTGCGCCCCAGCCTACCAGCGCCAATTCGTCTACAAGCGAGCAACGCAAGCGAGTCATCGATCCCTTAGCAAAGGGCTATCCGCTAAACGTCATGTACTGGGCTGATCATGAGGAATGGGCTATGAGCTCATAGATGGTCAGCAAAGGACGCTATCTATCTGCACCTTCCTCGATGGGGACTTCTCCTGTGCTGGACTCTTTTGGCATCAGCAGCTCAGGCATTCCACACGCTCTACGAACCTCAGGCGCAACTCCTCGACTACAGACTCACCGTCTATATCTGCGATGGGACAGAGGTGAAGCTCGAGTGGTTCAAGACCATCAATATCGCAGGCGAAGAGCTTACCGACGAGAAGCGCTACGCAATGCGGTCTATACAGGACCCTGGGTATCAGATGCGAAGCGCTACTTCAGCAAGACGGGCTGCCGCTCACGGGCTTGGAACAGTACCTCAAAGGGAACAGCTAACCGACAGGAGCTACCTGGAGACCGTGATCTATGGTATGGTGACCGAGAGACCCCAAACGAGCATCGAGGTGCATGATGAAGCACAGCTGGATCCTAATGCCCAAGACGCTTTGGGATTATTTCCGACGTGTCATCGAATGGGTCGAGCCTTCCCCATCTATCGCAAAAGGAGATGAAAGGGGCTTCCTGGGGATCGCTACAACGAATACCACAGACACACCTACGACCCAATAGCGCTGGAGCGGAGAGGTCGCCACCTGATGGCTGATGAAGATGTGACGAGAAGAGTGGCATCTATAAGTACGTCTTGGAGGCGTATCAGGAACGACTGACGAGCCCGTAAAGCATCGCGCCTTCAGCGACAGCCAGAAGCGCACGGCTCTACAGGCAACAGGGCGGGATGCGCCTGCTGTGGGAAGAAATGCAAGTATGAGGAGATGGAGGGCGATCACATCAAACCTTGGAGCAAGGGCGAAGACCGAGATAGCGAATCTACAGATGCTTTGCCGAGACTGCAACCGCCGCAGGCAATAAGTAGCTACGGATAGAGGTAGACAGCACACGGCCTCTTGGAAATCCCTTAGGCAAGGGGTAGTCTACCACTATACCATAATAATATAAAGGGAGGCCCCAGCCGGATGATCTGATAGCAGACGCTCGGCTGGGGGCCTCTCTATCCTCGGTACCACTCAACACAAAGACTTCTCATACACGTGCCGAAGTAGGCGCAACGTGCGGTAGCATATACGCACCACATAAAGAAATTAAGTAAGTATCCGCGTGGAAATGCACCATCTTTCAGATAATTAAAAGCATAAAAGAGAGCATAGCGCCCTAAAAGCGAGGTATTTACCAGCGGACTTGCATAGGAAAGAAAGATTGCTACCTTTGCTCATAGGGTCTGGATAGTACACAGACTGCCATGGAACGAGGAGATACAGGTACCACCTACCCTCACATCGACAGACACACTACCACCAGACCGCAGGAATGCTTGTGGCAGCGACCGCATATCCCTCAGCAGGGCCTCTCATCTCACAGTGGCACACATCGGATGTCACACACGTCACGTCTTTGCCACAGCGAGATGACGACCGAGGGAGTCATCTACCCAAGGGTCACACTACCCCACAGCAATCTAACATCCGTTTCACCCTAATCACCACAAGTCTAATGAGAAAGAGTTTACTCTTCGTCTACTCCTCTGCATATCTATACAGGAGTAGCGTGGGCTCCAGAAGAAGCAAGTCACCGTCACCGGTGTCGTCATCGCGGCAGATGACAAGGCCCGTGGTCGCCGCATCCGTGACCTGCGTCGAGGTTCCCCTCCACGGGGTCTTGACCGACGTCAACAGGAAGTTCACTCCGTCTCCCTCGAGGCTAAGACCCTCAGGGTCTCCAGCATTGGCTGCCTCCCCAGACCGTAGCCATCACGGGGCAGAGCTCAAGATCACCCTAAGAATGAGGAGAAAGTCGATCGATAAGGTCGTCGTGTCGTCGCCTATGGTACGCAGACTAAAGAACTCCTTCACGGGGTCAGCTGCTCGTATCGACGTCGCCAGCCTAACAAGAAGACGGGATCTAATATCACCTCCCGGCTCTCGAAGGGGCTTCTCCGAGGTCAGTCTTGCACGACCAGTGGCCAGCCAGTGCTGCCGCTACGGTACAGATCCGTGGTATCGGCTCTGTGAACTCAAGCGCATCCTCTACGTCATCGATGGGTACTACACCAGCCTCCTCAGCGGCTTCAATATGGCCGACGTCGAGAACCTCACGGTCCTCAGGACGCTTCGGCTACCAGCACTCTGGGGCACGCGCTGCTAACGGTTAAGTCCTCATCACCACCAAGCGGGGGTAAAGGCTGGTCGTCTCTCCTTCGACGCCGGGATCCAGAGCAGGATCAACGTCCGCTATCTCCCCCAGTATGATGTCATCGGCTCTGAAGAATATGCTGGAGTGGCCTGCGAGGCCTTGAAGGGCTTACCTACGAACGCTTCCGGGCTCGAGGGATAAAGCTCACAGCTCTACAACAACCCCCAAGGCTACAAGTTCATGCCGAGCAGGGCCATCGCCGACGCTCCACAAGAATGCAGCCGACCTGCTCTTCTTCTGGATCTCCTCGCAGGTGGCGAGAAGATGCTGCCAGTATCTGGGACCACTACAATCTCTGGAAGGAAGCTGGCTCAGGTCAGATGATCGGTGTGAACACGGGTAAGGTTCAGCAACGGCTACAAGCGCCTCTACACACCCGAGTCTTGGCGTGATCGCTTATCTTCCACTCTGGTCGCATCCACGGAAACGAGATGTCGCGTATCAACGGGTGGCTCTGGGAAGAGTCAACTTCTCCTCTTTCACTGTATCAAGGACAGCATCGGGTACTACATCAGCTCCGAATTCAATCGCACGAAACCTGCGCCAACAGCGTCACCCGTTCGCACTAAGGACTTCAGGGTGGTAGCTCGGCCTCGCTCTCTCTCGACTTCACTCGCTCAGAGCCCGGGGCCGGGGGCAACTCAACAGCGGCTTCAGTTCGTCAACCCAGATCCCTGCGATCTACCCTGTCTTCGAGCACGACGAGAAACAGGAACCTCGTCAGCGAGCCAAGATCCTGGTGGCCAGAGCTACGACTACGGTCGAGACCTCCGAAGGTAGCCGTGCCTATGCTGGTGGTATCAACCCCTGCTGGTGCTGTCACGCCTCGACCGCGACGGGAAGACCTCTCGAACCTCACTGCAGGGAACCTCAGCCTCAGTATCAGCCTCAGGGACTTCGCTCTGCCGTCACCTACGGCTTCGAGTCTACGGCCTCCAGGGCCAGAGCAGCTGTGCCTACTGCAGGGATGCGGCGGATCAGCCGCATCTACAATACAGGTGAAAACGACTTCAGCTGGACGCTCAACGGATCCTCTCTTGCATAGAACCTTCCGGTGACTCACTGCGTAGATGCCTTCGTCCGCTCACGAAGCCACAAAGAACTGAGCTCGACTTCACTACTCGGGCAGAAGAGCTCATCCTCCGGGAACGTGACCACCCTCGATGACGGTCTCATCCCGTGGTGATATCTCTGGCTACCGCCTGACCTACGCTATCGAGGCGCTTCGCTTCGGTCCAGGCTCGCTACGACCTATCAAGAGCAAGTACTACCTGAGCGCCTCGGTCTCGCCGAGTTGGCTCTTCGCGATTCGCTCCCGACTACCGTGGGGTGCTCGATCGGTCGGTGCCGCTTGGATCATCAGTAAGGAAGAGTTCACTCTCCTCGGTCAGAGTGGATCAACAACCTCAAGCTCAAGGCCAGCTATGGTGTCACAGAGACCAGTCCCTGAACCTCGCCTATGGTAGTACTACTCCCTAACTACTACCTCTACCACGACTTCTACGAAGTAGACAACTTCAATAACTCTCCTCAATTTCTCCTTCTACGCCAAGGGCAACAGTGCCCTACAGTGGGAAGCGCTCTGGCACCTTCAACGTGAGCCGGTCTCGCCTCTTCAACTCTCCGAACTCAACGTCGACTACTTCGTCAGACATTGAGGACAACATGCTCTTCAAGAAGCAAGTCGCTCCTTCCTTGGCTATGCCTACTACCCTGTATGAGCGAAGGTCGCCTGCGCAACAACAGGCTTGAAATTCGGAAGCTTAACTGGAGGCCTACAAAACGAGACATCTCTGTGAACGTCGCTAATGGTGCTTCTACCTACAGAACAAGATGCTCATCATGCCCGTCGACCCCTTCAGCGTACCCTTTTCTGAGCTCCATGGCAGCTATACTTACCCAAGAAGGGTCCTCCGTACTCGACTACTATATGCCTATCTGGAAGGGGTGTCAGCAATGAAGGGCTGCCTGTGGAAGGCCTACACCTACAAGATGCCAGTGGCGAGCCAGTGCCTACGTCACCGACTGCGAAAGTACATCAGCACGGTGGTGACGCTAAGGCGCTCACCGAGACGACGACTTCCGGACTACAACAAGGCTGTCAACGAATTCCGTCGGCAGGCTTATCTGGCCGTCCGGTGGCTTCGGCTTCGATGTACAGATCCAAACGTCAACATCTCGGGCGAACTGGCTACGGCCTCGGCAGTTGGGGCTATATTGGCGTCTACGCTGAGCTGAGTGAGCAGCGGTAGCGTCATCGGTACCCGCAACTGGCACAGAGATATCCGCAACTACTGGAGCGGCGACAAGCACACTGATCACCGCCTATCTCACGCTGGCGTGGGCTTGGTTAAGTTCGCTGGCACTCGACCTCGCGCTTCCTGCGAGCCGCTCCTTCCTCACGCTCAGCAATGCTCGGCCTCAGCTACGACCTGCCCAGAGGCCTGATGAAGCACCTCGGCCTCAACAGCGCCTCCGTCTACGTCAGCGGTGACAACCTCTTCCTCATCTCCGCTCATCGAGGCTACGCTGCTATGACCAGCCTCAATGGGGGCTCGGGTGCTGAACCGCTACCTGCCTGTATCGACCTTCGTCGCGGGGGCACGCATCAGCTTTCTAATTCGTCTCACCTCTTATACACCTATATGCGTACAAGTATAAGAACGCTTCGTAGGGCTGCACTCCGCCGCAAGTCGCCCTCTCAGCTTATGAAGGACTTCCTCGAAACAAGATCCCTCCCAGCTATTCGTGATCAGCTCCAAGAAGGCCAGCCAATGGAGAATGATGGTATCAACAGGGGATACATCGTGAGTACATCCTCAGTACAGCTATTCAAAAAACGGGCAATCCTCCAGCCGTCATGATGACTTCGCACAGAAATGATATCAGCTCCGACCTCGTAATACAGCGAGTATGGAGCTGCAAGAGCTGAACATGGATGGTTCAAGAGGCAGCACGCCTACTCTCGTATAAGCGAGATAGGGAGCCTCAACTATGCCGTCTAGCGTATCAGCTACCACGATTATCTATGGCTATTAACTGGCACCATAAGCACCGGGTGACGGCGACGCTTGCCTCCCGAAGTGGCAGCGGGCCGAATCTGAAGGCAAAGAGGAATGAGGACATCTTTGACTGGGGGCAGGTGGGGCGCTCCGCGCCAGCTACCTCGGCGCCTGCAGCAGGCCCTATACAGCCGATACAAAGAGAGCCTCACCGTAGTACCCATCTACGCTTTCTGCCATTGATGCCAGCAGCCACAGAGCTCGCTACCACTGAAGGAGATCTATACGGATCGTCAAGGACCTCACCGAGGGGTATCCCGCTGCTATGGACGTCTCTGGCGTACGGCGAGCTGACCACTCCCGTACATCGACCAGACGGTCGCTAAGGGCGCTCTGAAGCCGATGCCTACATGGACTGGGGAAATTGGGCAGAAGCTACACGGTAATGACGTGATGATCACAGATGGCCGCCAACTACCCCCTCATCCCAGAAGCCAGCGAGCTGACGACCAACGGCTTCAACAACTAAAGACTCCTGAATTCATCTGGGCTATCGACATCACAGAGATATCACAGGCTCACCTGAGAAGCTTCTGGGGGCACGTGGATATCTACACCTATAGCTATGCTGCCGTCGGTGCCCGCAAGAGGGTATCAACAAGTACCTCGGGATCAGATCCGGTGACCTGCGTAAATTGGTTCCACCCCAAGGTGGGACGCAGAACAGTTCTTCTCCACTACGGGCCAAGCCCATCGGTACGATGGCAGACCACCGGTAAACTAGCGACGTCGTCTTCATGCGTATGGCTGAGATCACCTCGCGCCTCCGAAGCTGCCGCTCGCAATGGTGACGATGCCTCAGCAAAAACCATCTGCTGAAGCTCCTCGAGGCGGCCGCACCGCTGGTAGTACTCCGATGTGAGACCGCTATCACGGCCCTCAGCGGGTAAGGCTGCTGGAAGATCTTCTACAACTGGCGTGTCGAGATGTGGGGCGAAGGCCTTGCTGACGATCAAGCGCTGGGGTACGACAATGATCGGCTCATGATCTCTTCTTCAGGAAAAGCCATCAAGTGGGATGACTCTCGCCTCATCCTGTAAAATTCCTCAGAACAGAAACGACCAACAACCCGCCAGTCAATGCTGAATCCCATAGGCCCTCATCAGGGCCACCTCCAAGTGATGTTGCCCCGTAGTCCTCTTTTGCTGCAGGGCGCTATATATAAAAATAGGGAGCCCTCCCCCTCCACCTCCTCAGACGAAGCTCGCAGATAAATCTTTTGCCTACATATAGTAGCAGGCGAATATATTCGTATATTTGTGGTCAATAGTGCGTACAGGATCAACATCAACCACTAGGATACAGGTGTAAACGGTATGGAAATCAAAGAAGTCACAAGCTGTATAGCGAGGAGGCAAGGGCTCTCGCTCCTACTGGGTCTCGTCGTAGCACTCTCCTGACCTTCGTAAGCTTGGAGTGGCGCAGCTCTGTTGCCCAAGCAGGACGGCAGTGGAGCTGGCAACAAGGCCGAAGTGGAAGAAGCGCTCCTCGTCAGGAAGAGCAGCCTGAGGATAAGCCTGAAGAGCCTAAGCCACAGGAGCAACCCCAACAGACCCGAGATCCAGCTGCTCAGGAATTCAAGGTCGTGGACCCAACAACATTAAGGTCAAAGCCCACCTTCCGTCTCTGCCGTGAAGGTAGGATCTTCCTCCCGTCAACATCCCCTTCGGCCCCAAGGATGTCGAGCACACCTACTGAAGAACTCTCTGTGGCCCTTCGAAGTCCGTAGAAGAGCAACCTGAATTCTGTGGTCTGAACGCTTTCCGTCAGTATCTGGGATCACCTCCGCTACCCCAGAGCGCACGGGATGCAGGTATCCGAGGGTAAGGTCATGATTCGCTTCGTCGTAGAGCGTGATGGATCGCTACCGCCGTAAAGTCTACAGGCATGAACCCCGCACTCGACAGGAAGTATCGCGGTGAAGTCCATCCCAAAGTGGAAGCGGTCAGCAGCAAGGGTAAGGCTGTGTCGCTTCGTCATCCTATCGTCTTCTCTGCTGATGAACCTCTTCACCCGCCCCACAGGCGACACATACAGCACGGGCAGATGCTCTCACAGCAGGGCATCTGCTGACCTCACCACCCTCCCAGACTCAGCGATGGGGCTTATTCGCTGGCTAAGTCGTATCTTTGTAAAGGCACATCGCCGACAATAGCGTCTTCGCAGTATATACCCAGACAACAGAAGCTCAAGCTCATCCATGAGAGGCCGTAGGAGCAGCTCGCGCCTCACCAGCACACACGCTCTCCCGAAGGGCTCTTTGCCCCATCGACTACACCCTACTTGCTCCAGGGAGGCAGCATCCACGCCCACTCTTGGCCTGCACTGCAGCGCTGCAGCGCTGGCAAACTTTGGCTTAGCGCGCCCTCTATATTATAGCCATGAGATCTTCCACAACTTCACGCTCCTTCCTTGACGACTCATGGACCCGCTCCCCACTTCGCCGTGGGCAGACAGTCTATCGTCGCTGGGGTGACAATACGGCGATCTTATCGAGGGATGCCGCTGAGTATTGAGGCCTATGCATCCCTTGCAGAGGTCGCAGACAAGTCCTACTTGCGGCTCTCTCAACTTCAGCCAGATGTGGCCCTCGGGTTTGCGTCGGGCAGCAGTATGACATGGAGTTCGAGGCGCGCACCGGTTAGCGTCCCGGGAATATCAGAATGATCGACTGAAGACCTCCGTACTATGGCTCGTCACTGGAGCTGACGCACTTCGGGCGCACTGTGAAACAGCTCGTACACTCACTGTGGGCATCCAGCTGGGGCTGGCCTTCAGATCCAGGGCAGCCTGCCTGGACGTCTATGGCGAAGAAAGACCTTCGGTAAACCTATCGGTGGTGACATCGTCAATGCCAAAGAAGACCCTCCTTCTCCCTATATGCATTAGAGCAACTTCTGGGGCGAAGATCTCAAGCGTCTCAAGAGATCTTGACCTACACTCCCCGAGGCCGAGCCTACATCGATGAAGTCGCGCCTCTACGATAAAACGAGCACACGCCTCTATACCGAGGCAGAGATCAGGCGCCTCACCATGAAGCCTATCACAGAATAAACGCTTCCTTCGTGAAGGCGCCGAACTCCTTCTCGCCTCTTCATGCCACCTCCCTCCGGTCGCGCACGGTAGCATACAGCTCATCGATAGCCATACACATATACGGAAGGGAGTTCGACGAGGACCGTGACGAGATGCTCGCACGTGCCCACAGAAGGCCAGTGTAGGGCGATGGTCCTGCAATGTCGATGTGGCGAGCTATCCTCGTGTCCTTGAGCTTTGTGCAGCACATCCCGGCGACTTTTCCCCACCATCGGCCTGCGCAACCTATATCAAGGAGGACTACATCTCCCAACGACTATATGGAGCGGGAGCTCTCTTGGCCCTCATGTGTGGCTATCGAAAGATCAGGCTGGACCTGTGGGATGCGACCCTATCAGCGGGGAGCAGGTCAAACCTTCGAGCGTCAGCTCCACTGGGCATGGCTTGACATCCCGTGATCCTCCATGCTCGCGGGGCCTTTGCTGATGCTTTCGAGACGCACCGTCGAGTCAATCTGCCACAACTTATGAAGTCTTCCATAGCTTTACTGGCACACGAGAGGAGCTTGAGAGCACTATCCTTCCCCCTCCTTCTACTATGTCGGGATCAATGGCGTCGTGACGTTTAAGAACGCGCTCAAGGTACATCGCCTCCATCCTGGAGCGCCTCCCGCAGAGCTGATGCACCCTACGCGCCCGTCCCAAAGCAGGGCAAGCGCAATGGTGACCTTCCTCCCCCACACGTGGCTTCATGGCAGCACTGCGAGCGACTGACGATACACTGATACGCGAAGACCAGCAGGGAGATGCAGGCCGCTCAACTCGCACTACCTCAATACTAAATCTCCACAATCTATGTCTTCGCTCATCGAGACTCTCGTCAGAAGGATCGCACTTACCGCCCGCTTTGACGAATCGGTGGCGGTGACCGTCTGCAGATCCTCCGCTGGCTGGACGTCGTCCGCCAGGCGCATCATCTCGCAATATCCAACCCCTGAAGTACGCCATCATCATCACGGACGAAGCCCTCTGTCCACGAGATCCACAGGGCTCGGCACTGAACACTGCTCCCGAGGTGGGATGGACCCGCTGTGGGTAGGCGCCCTCGTGCCACCATAACCGCTCATCGACACCGATATTGCTCCTGCGGCTCGCTTTGACGAGGCATCAACTCCAGACGCTGGGTTTGCTGGCTGCAGATGCTGGCTATGGCGTCTGTATCTTCGCTGGTCACGGCAGGGAGAGATCACACGCCACTGGATCTACCACACACCTCTCCATCAATGCGATCGTCGCTATCAGCAAGCCTGCCGAAGAAGAGGTCATCCTCGAGGAAGCACACGCAGCCCTGAGGACGTCCGCTACTGGCGTGACGAAGAAGGGCGTCATCACGTCCCAAAGCGTCCCTTGGGCGAAATCATCATCAGCCCAACAAGCCCTCGATCTTCTAAGGTCATCTCATATTCCTCCTCCTCATCAAGGCAAAGAAGATTATACCCTAAGTCCCCCCTTCTCTACCTCATCATGGCAGGCCTCAGCGCAGCTCTCATCAACTGCGGTGGCACGAAGCCAAGCTGAGTGCCGACAGCACGGACAGCGCAAACTCCCGAGACGTACCTTTCCTCCCTTCGGTGCGGCTCTGCCTACCAGTACCTTTGTATAAGTAGCCTTTGGTGGCGCCACGGCAGTGAAGGTCACCATGCGACTGCAGCTGGATGAGCAGAAGCACGTCGGTGGAGACTGCAAGTGGCCCTACAGCGCTCGGCCGCGGCAAGCAGGCGTCGAGACGGGTATCATCGCTACCACACTCCCGAGGTACGGACGCATCCTTCTCGGCTCAAGAAA
>BNJV01002987.1_pt1:2500-5000 | contig 40595 bp, 39 predicted proteins | sample 8540591 | NCBI WGS metagenome assembly BNJV01 (sample SAMD00202457, study PRJDB9452) | human saliva metagenome | host: Homo sapiens
TAATAATAATAATAATAATAATAATAATAATAATAATAATAATAATAATAATAATAATAATAATAATAATAATAATAATAATAATAATAATAATAATAATAATAATAATAATAATAATAATAATAATAATAATAATAATAATAATAATAATAATAATAATAATAATAATAATAATAATAATAATAATAATAATAATAATAATAATAATAATAATAATAATAATAATAATAATAAATAATAATAATAATAATAATAATAATAATAATAATAATAATAATAATAATAATAATAATAATAATAATAATAATAATAATAATAATAATAATAATAATAATAATAATAATAATAATAATAATAATAATAATAATAATAATAATAATAATAATAATAATAATAATAATAATAATAATAATAATAATAATAATAATAATAATAATAATAATAATAATAATAACAATAATAATAATAATAATAATAATAATAATAATAATAATAATAATAATAATAATAATAATAATAATAATAATAATAATAATAATAATAATAATAATAATAATAATAATAATAATAATAATAATAATAATAATAATAATAATAATAATAATAATAATAATAATAATAATAATAATAATAATAATAATAATAATAATAATAATAATAATAATAATAATAATAATAATAATAATAATAATAATAATAATAATAATAATATATAATAATAATAATAATAATAATAATAATAATAATAATAATAATAATAATAATAATAATAATAATAATAATAATAATAATAATAATAATAATAATAATAATAATAATAATAATAATAATAATAATAATAATAATAATAATAATAATAATAATAATAATACATAATAATAATAATAATAATAATAATAATAATAATAATAATAATAATAATAATAATAATAATAATAATAATAATAATAATAATAATAATAATAATAATAATAATAATAATAATAATAATAATAATAATAATAATAATAATAATAATAATATATAATAATAATAATAATAATAATAATAATAATAATAATAATAATAATAATAATAATAATAATAATAATAATAATAATAATAATAATAATAATAATAATAATAATAATAATAATAATAATAATAATAATAATAATAATATATAATAATAATAATAATAATAATAATAATATATAATAATAATAATAATAATAATAATAATAATATATAATAATAATAATAATAATAATAATAATAATAATAATAATAATAATATATAATAATAATAATAATAATAATAATAATAATAATAATAATAATAATAATAATAATAATAATAATAATAATAATAATAATAATAATAATAATAATAATAATAATAATAATAATAATATATAATAATAATAATAATAATAATAATAATAATAATAATAATAATAATAATAATAATAATAATAATAATAATAATAATAATAATAATAATAATAATAATAATAATAATAATAATAATAATAATAATAATAATAATAATAATAATAATAATAATAATAATAATAATAATAATAATAATAATACATAATAATAATAATAATAATAATAATAATAATAATAATAATAATAATAATAATAATAATAATAATAATAATAATAATAATAATAATAATAATAATAATAATAATAATAATAATAATAATAATAATAATAATAATAATAATAATAATAATAATAATATATAATAATAATACATAATAATAATAATAATAATAATAATAATAATAATAATAATAATAATAATAATAATAATAATAATAATAATAATACATAATAATAATAATAATAATAATAATAATAATAATAATAATAATAATAATAATAATAATAATAATAATAATAATAATAATAATAATAATAATAATAATAATAATAATAATAATAATAATAATAATAATAATAATAATAATAATAATAATAATAATAATAATAATAATAATAATAATAATAATAATAATAATAATAATAATAATAATAATAATAATAATAATAATAATAATAATAATAATAATAATACATAATAATAATAATAATAATAATAATAATAATAATAATAATAATAATAATAATAATAATAATAATAATAATAATAATAATAATAATAATAATAATAATAATAATAATAATAATAATAATAATAATAATAATAATAATAATAATAATAATAATAATAATAATAATAATAATAATAATAATAATAATAATAATAATATATAATAATAATAATAATAATAATAATAATAATAATAATAATAATAATAATAATAATAATAATAATAATAATAATAATAATAATAATAATAATAATAATAATAATAATAATAATACATAATAATAATAATAATAATAATAATAATAATAATAATAATAATAATAATAATAATAATAATAATAATAATAATAATAATAATAATAATAATAATATAATAATAATAATAATAATAATAAT
>BNJV01002987.1_pt1:10000-40595 | contig 40595 bp, 39 predicted proteins | sample 8540591 | NCBI WGS metagenome assembly BNJV01 (sample SAMD00202457, study PRJDB9452) | human saliva metagenome | host: Homo sapiens
CATTTTGGTGGTGGCAACCCACAGGACTTTTATAAATTATATGAATGAAGAGGCCAAGAAGTATGGGGCTAACAATACCCACTTCAACAACCCTCATGGTCTGCCAGATACTGACCACTACACTACTGCCATGGATATGGCAATCTTGTCTAGGATAGCCTATGGTAACCCTACCATCAGTGAAATAGTAAAGATGAAGAGTGTATCCTTCAAAGCTAGTGATAGGATAAAGGTTGAAAGAAACCTAGTCAACAGCAACAAGTTCCTAACATCTAGTGATACTATCGACTACAAAGGGCAGACTATACCTATCAAGTATGATATTGTAGATGGAATTAAGACTGGCTTCACTGATGATGCTGGTAACTACCTAGTATCAACAGCTAAGCAGGGTAATATCAGGCTGATGGCGAATGTCTTTTTGCACCAGGGGGTAGCCTTTATCATGATTCTAGGGACCCTAATCGATTACGGTCTAGAAAACTATAAAAGCATCACTATCTATAGGTCAGATGATATAAAGGGTGAAAAATCAGTCAAATTTGCAAGGCCAGGCAAAATAAAGTACAAGCTGGCAAATGACTATAGCATAACTGCTATGAAGACTGATGATGCTAATATAAAGGGATATTCCTACAAGTATAATTTTTGATAAGCTTTGAAATGCTTAGAGTTAGGAAGGGAGATATAATCGGTACTATGAACATCTATAAGAATGGTGAAATGGTATCTAGCATAGGCCTAGTCGCGGAAAACAGCTCCCAGACCTACCTACAGTTAGTCCTATCTAAGCTCGGTTTAAATAGCGACAAGAAGGCAGACGATAAGAAGTCCACTAATGATACTAAAAAGCAGATACTAAGAAGACTGAAGACAAGAAGGACCCTTCTTCAAATACATCAGAACCTAAAAGACAGACACTAAGAAGACTGAAGATAAAAAGAATGACTCCTCTAAGGGCTTAATAGGCACTATTAAGAAGGAAGGCTCTTCATCTACATGGTGTCCTAGGTATCTTTAGCAATCTCGGAGATTTTTTCTCTGATGCCAAGAGATCAATCTCTAACCTGACTCCAGCTAGCCTGACTCCAGGTAATATAATGAAGTCAGACTTCTGCAAGTTCCTGAACAAGGAAATAGGCGACAAGACTGGTCCAGTACCTGCTCCACTTATTATATTTGGACTTCCCTATCCTAATACTTCTTATAATCCTTTGGTTGATAATAAGCCTAATCAAGGATATCATAACTGGAAGAAGATATAAGGATGCTGGTGGCCAGCCTAAAAATAAGGGCAAGAAGAGGCTAAGTCTGAGGTAAAAAGGAAAAAGAGACTAGAAAGTAAACCTGAGCCTAAAATTCCAGTCTAAGCAGACTGACTTAGAAAATAGAACCCAGCTCAGGCTGAACACAATTCAGGAGACCAGACGGATATCCAGTCAGAGGTAAAAGCTATTTAGTGAGGTCAGACCTACAGGCTGGAAGCTAATGAAGGGCCAAATTCTGACAAGAATGCAGAATAATATTTAAATTAATATCTATAGTCCTCTTTTCGAGGGTTCTTCTTTTTAAACATATACAAAAGTACCGTATAAAAATACGAGACTCTTATTTTTAAAAATCAATTATATATTGCACAAGTGGTTAAATACGATTAAAAACCGCCTGCAAATATATCTATATCCAGATTACTAGCTCTAGCAACCCATAATCCGTGAAGATTACAGTATTCGTAAGCAGTACTACCTTATCGTCATCAGCTATTACGAAGTCTGCAACTGGTTCACCAACATGGTCTAGGTCAACTCTCTGTACAGTCTTTTTTCAGTTAGAAGTACAACGAAAGCTATGTGGTGTTCTTCAGTCATTGGATGAGCAACGCTACCAACCTTAACACTTACCTTGTTACCAGCTACTTCGATTACTGGAACGTGCTTTTCATTAGCAGCATCTGTAGAATTAGCCTTTAATTCCTTCATGTCTTCTCCACAGCAAACTAGTGTTCCGCCACCATTTACTACTACTTCTACGACATTCCCACATTTATTACTCTTATAGAATGTTAATTCTCTTGCCATTACATTTCCTCCTTTTTATTCTAACCCACCTTTTGATGGATCTTTTTATATAAATATAAATTGTTTACTTATCTGTGGCACTCGCTACAAGTACCAGTCAAGATTACATAGCTTGACTTTATCTTTAGGCCCTGTTCATCAAGTAGCTTTTTCTGAAAAGTCAACTACATTATTATCTATATCCTTAATCTTCTTACAGTCATCACAAAACAAAGTGATTGTGATCGTCAAGTTGGCCCTCAGAAACGAACAGGATCTCCAGGTATATTTACCTTCTTTAGCATGCCGTTCTTTTCAAGCTGAGTCAAGTTCCTGTACACAGTACCAAGACTAAGACTTGGATTGGCCTTTTTTAAGTCATCATAAACATCATCAGCTGTTGGATGACCCTTGCTATCTATCACGTTATTTAGGATTAATTCTCTCTGTCTTGAATATTTTCATCTATTACCTCACTACCATTTTAAACAAGAAGCTAATCGACAGGTTGTCAATTATCTCAACCCTCTTCTCTTACCTTGAAGAAAGCCTGAGGATGCTTACATACTGGACATAACTTAGGAGCCTTCTTAGCTATATGGATATGACCACAATTAGCACATTCCCAAAGTACGACTTCTTCCTTTCGAATACCTTACCATCCTTTAGGTTCTGAAGTAGAGTTCTATACCTTTCTTCATGTACCTTTTCTATAGCTCCAACACCTTCAAATAGTCTAGCTAAAATCCTTGAAACCTTCTTCCTTAGCTTCTTCAGCAAATCTAACATACATGTCAGTCCACTCAAAGTTTTCACCTTCAGCTGCATCTAGTAGGTTTTCTTCAGTTGTTGGTATTTCTCCACCGTGAAGAGCCTTGAACCAAAAGCTTAGCATGTTCCTTTTTCGTTGTTAGCTGTTTCTAAGAATAGGTCAGCTATCTGGTTGTATCCTTCTTTTTCTTGCCTGAGATGCATAGTAAGTATATTTATTTCTTGCCTGAGACTCTCCTGCAAAACCATCCTGTAAATTCTTTTTCTGTCTTTTGTTCCCTTTAATTCTAATGTCATTTTTCATTACCTCCCATAATAAATTTTAATTTTTCGAACGTTTATTTAACGTTGTTAATCTTTTTAAAAATAAACATAATAGTTATTTCTCTTAATTATACTCTCAATTGAAATTATAGTCAATATTTTTATTAACTATTTTCTTTTTTAATTTCAGAGTGTTTATTATTTGAAATAGGTTTTCAATTCTCAATTAAAAACCCTAACTGCAAAAGTTTACCTATAAATTAGTTTACCCATGCTATATACTTTCAAACAAAAATCAACTAAAAATTATTCTTAATTTCACATATTCTACTCCAAGAAAGAAAATGGAGACCCCTACTGGAATCTCCCTTATAATAGTCACTTTTATTTTTAGTTTGTATACTTATCTTAGTATATAATACTGAAATATAATTACTTGTCTATCACTTCTATAGGCCTCTTAGTCTCAGCTAGCCTATTTAGACTTGTGCATGGCCCTTGATACACCAGCATATATTACTAGTGAAGTAATTATACCAAATATGGCCTGCATAGAGTTTGCTGGCACGGCTGCTGCAGAAGTCTTTAGACCATACATAAAGATTTCCCTATAAAGTAGCCAGTAACCATAATGTACCACCAACAAGTGTACCTATTATTCTTCCTGCCCCTACCAGATACCTTCTCTGCTATCAAACCATACAAATCCTTCTAGACCCTTAGCAATAAGTGTCACGGGTGCATATACTCCATAACCGGATATATAGGTCAGCAGGGCTGATCCAAGTCCACCAACTATGGCCCCTCCTTCTTGCCCAGGTAAAGGGCTGTAAATAATACCACTGTATCTCCCATATTCACATAGCCATGGCACCTATTACATGTATCTGCACTATCATTGTCATTACAGTTGTCAAGGCCATCAATATACCACATAAGACTATATCCTTTGTTTGAAGACCCTTCCTACTTCTAACTGTTCGCTCATAATAACCTCCATATATAATTACATTTTTGAGACATATCCTGTCTACACTAAATAATATAATACACTTTTAAGAAATATTCAATTATACTGGTAATTTTATTATGTTTGTATGGGTACAATTTATCGATTATCCAAGACTAAAATTATGCGTATAAAAAGAGGATTGGCTTGTCCAATCCCTTAAATAATCTTAAATTATAGAGTATTATTTTTTTCTGCTGCAGCTTTACACTTGCATAGTCAACCTTTTTCGCCCTTTTTTTCTTTCTTTTTCCATTAATTCAGCTGTAGCTGTGAAAAGAACGTCAGTTGATGAGTTAAGACTTCAGTTTCACAAGAGTCCTGAATAACACCTATGATGAAACCAACACCAACAACCTGCATTGATATATCTGCTGGTATACCAAATAGTGTGAACAAGCTAGAGGTATCAATAGCAATGATCCACCAGCAACACCTGATGCTCCACAAGCTGATACCGCTGATAGAACACTTAGTATAATAGCAGTTGGCATATCAACCTTAATACCTAGTGTATTAGCTGCTGCCAATGATAGTACAGCTATTGTTACAGCTGCACCGGCCATGTTTATTGTAGCTCCTAAAGGTATAGAAACTGAATACGTATCCTTGTCTAGACCAAGGCTCTTACATAAGTTCATGTTAACTGGTATATTTGCTGCTGAACTTCTTGTGAAGAAGGCATACATACCACTATCCTTTAATGTCCTCATTACCAATGGGTATGGGTTAGTTCTTGTGCAAATCCATACGATGAATGGATTTACAACTAGGGCTATAAAGAACATTGTTCCAACCAATACTAATATTAGCTTACTGTAAGTTGTGAATATTCCTAGACCGTTTGTAGATGACTGTGTTGAATACTAGACCCATGATACCAGATAGTGCGCAGTTGATTACCCACTTAACTGCCTGAGATCTGCATCTGAAATATCTGCGAATATCTTCTTAGTACCTTCAGCTGCCTTTCTCAAAGCGAAACCAAATATAAGTGCCCATGTTAATATACCTATGTAGTTTCCATTAACAATTGCATTTAGTGGATTGTCTACTATATTCATTAATAATGCCTTTAAAACTTCTGCAATTCCACCTGGTGCAGTTACATCTGTTGCTCCCTCTGCCAAGATTAGCTTAATTGGGAATGCAAAACTTGCAATTACTGCAATCAATGCTGCTGAGAATGTTCCTACTAGATATAGAACGATGATGCTCTTCATGTTTGTCTTCTGTCCTGACTGATGCTGACATATAGCCGCAATAACCAAAACGAAAACCAATACTGGTGCAACTGCCTTCAGTCCACCAACGAATAATGTACCTAGCATTCCCTATTGCTACTGCCTTTGGTGCTGCCACACCTAAGATAGCACCCTAGAACCATACCAATGATGATACGCTTAACTAGACTTACGCTATTCCATTTTTCTGAGTAAATCTCTCATAAACTCAAACCTCCTACTAATTTTAGATAAAGCTATTATATAACAAAATATAGGAATAATCAAATATAAAAAGCGTTTTTCCTATATTTACAAGGAATTTATCCTTATTATTGAATGTAAATTAAGGAAAATAAGTTTAGAATTTAAATTTAATCAGAAAAATAGACCTTTTAATTTTATATCAATTATCCCTTTATACCTTATTAGATATATTGTATGTGTTTTTCAATAAAAATAATCTAGCTAGGTGATAGACCTCAACTAGATTATTTTTACTTGCTTTATTGCTTAGTTTCCTTTGTTTATAACTTAATAGGCTACTTAGTATATTACTCGCTTTTTCGTTTGATTTCTTGCTTCATTTCTTACCTTATTCCTATATCATCTTCTTTAGGTACTGGCCTGTGTAGCTCTCTTCTACCTGGCATATTTCTCTTAGGGCTTCCACTTGCTATTATAGTACCTCCCCTATTACCACCCTCTGGTCCCAGGTCGATAATATGGTCTGAAGTCTTGATTACATCTAGGTTGTGTTCTATTACCACAATACTATTTCCAGTATCGGTTAGCCTCTGTAGGACCTCTATCAGCTTCCTTACATCCTCTGAATGCAGGCCTGTTGTAGGCTCATCTAGGATATAAAGGGTCTTGCCTGTAGGTCTCTTACTCAGCTCGGTGGCCAACTTTATTCTCTGGGCCTCTCCATCGGGATAGCTGGGTAGATGGCTGCCCTAGCTTTATATAAGATAGACCAACGTCCATCAAGGTTTCAAGCTTTCTCTTTATACTAGGTATATTCTCAAAAATTCGGGCCTCTTCAACATTCATTTCTAGTACATCTGCTATGGACTTGTCCTTGTATTTAACCTGTAGGGTCTCCCTGTTGTATCTTTCACTCTTACATACCTCAGCAAGGAACATGTAAACATCTGGCAGGAAGAACATCTCTATCTTTAGGATACCATCGCCCCTTGCAGGCCCTCACACCTACCACCCTTGACATTGAAGCTAAATCTTCCTTCTTATAGCCCCTAGCCTGGCTTCATTGGTCGATGCAAAAGATCCCTAATCATATCAAATACACCTGTATAGGTAGCTGGGTTGGACCTAGGAGTCCTGCCTATTGGGCTCTGGTCTATATTTATAACCTTGTCTACATTTTCTATGCCTAGGATTTCCTTGTGCTTACCTGGTCTAACCCTAGACTTGTTAAGCTTCTTAGTCGTAGTCTTGTAGAGAATTTCATTTTACCAGGGTTGACTTGCCTGATCCTGATACACCTGTTACGCATATAAACTTTCCCAGTGGGAACTTTACATTTATATTTTTGAGGTTATTTTCACTAGCCCCTCTTACCTCCAGGAAGAGACCATTACCCCTTTCTTGTCTTTTTCAGGAATAGGTATCTTAATCTCACCACTCAGGTACTTGCCAGTAATCGAATTCTTATTTTTTACAATCTGGTCTAGATTTCCCTCAGCAACTATCTCACCACCATGTATACCTGCACCAGGTCCTATGTCTACTATATAGTCTGCAGCCCTCATCGTGTCCTCATCATGTTCTACAACTATAGAGGGTATTACCTAGGTCAGTTGGGTTTCTAAGTGTGGCAATCAATTTGTCATTGTCCCTTTGGTGAAGACCTATACTAGGCTCATCTAGAACATATAGGACACCCGTCAAGGCCGAGCCTATCTGGGTAGCCAGTCTAATTCTCTGGGCCTCGCCACCTGAAAAGAGTTCCTGCCTTCCTTGATAGGGTAGGGTAGCCTAGGGCCTACATTGTATAGGAAGGATGCCCTCTCCTTTATTTCCTTGACTATATCCTTAGCTATAACCTGGTCCTTCTGGCTCAATTCTAGGTTAGAAATATAGTCAATTAGGCCTTCAACAGATAGGTCCGTGACCTCCATTATATTCTTACCATTAACCCTTACTGCGAGTACCTCTGGCTTTAACCTTTGGCCATTACACTTAGGGCATGGATTTTTCTGCAAAGAAGTCCTCTAACTTGTCCCTCATAAAGTCTGAGTTAGTTTCCTATACCTCCTATCTATGTTGACAACTACACCCTCATAGTAGTTTTGGTAGGTCTTCATACCACTAAACTTTGAGTCGAACTCAAAGGTTAATAGGGTATTGTCCTTGCCATAAAGTAGCTCTTCAACAAAGTCATCTGGAAGGTCCTTAAATGGTGTATCTAGGGATACCCCATAGACCTTACATAAGGACTGGATCATCATAGAGTAGTAGGTATTGTCATTAAGTCCATTGCTCGACCAGGCTGCAATAGCCCCTGCTTAAGACTTGGGTCCCCTATTGGGCGCTATTAGGTCTACATCTACTTCCTTACTCTCACCTAGACCATTACACATATCACAGGCACCAAAGGGAGCATTGAAGGAGAACATCCTAGGAGATAGTTCCTCGATACCTATACCATGGTCAGGACAGGCAAACTTTGTAGAAAACATAGTTTCCTCTTCCTGCCTAATATCCTGGACTATTACCAGTCCATCAGACAATTTTACAGCAGCCTCGATTGAATCAGCCAACCTGGCCTCAATGCCTGGCTTTACTATAATTCTATCAACAACTATCTCTATACTGTGTTTCTTATTTTTCCAGGTCTATGTCATCATTTATATCATAGTTTTCTCCATCTATCCTTACCCTGACATAGCCCTCTTTTCTAATGTAGTCTAGGATCTTCTTAGCTGCCCTTCTGGCCCCTAATTATCGGAGACAGAATTTGAAGCCTACTAGACTCCTCATATTCCATAACACTATCAACTATTTCCTGTATGGTCATCTGGCTGATCAGCTTGCCACACTGGGGACAATGGACCCTTGCCCACCCTAGCAAATAGGAGCCTTAGGTAGTCGTATATCTCTGTGACTGTACCTACAGTTGACCTAGGATTTTTAGATGTAGTTTTCTGGTCTATGGAAAATATGCCGAGATAGGCCATCTATATAGTCTACACTAGATCGTCCATCTGGCCCAAGAACTGTCTGGCATATGAAGACAAACTCTCCACATACCTCCTTTGGCCCTCAGCTATATGGTATCAAAGGCCAAAGAAGACTTACCCGATCCAGATAAACCTGTAAAAACTATAAATTTATTTCTGGGTAGGTCAAGGTCAACAGCCTTTAGGTTGTTTTCCCTAGCCCCCTTTATCCTTATATATTCGTTCAAAATCTTCCCCTTCCTGACTTATTTTATTATTAGGTCCTCAGTAAGTATCTTTGGTACATGGTGGACTTGGTCCTTGTCCTATAGTACTTACTGTCTTCCCCTAGGCGGATATCATCTAGTACAACTTCCTCCAAAGGATAACCTACTGACACAACTAGTAGTAGGTTTAGGTTGTCATCAAGACCTAGGGCTTCCTTTATTTCCTTTTCCTTGTAGGCTTTAAATATACATACTGCCTTGCCCTCAGCCCTTGCACCTAGGGCTATTGTCTCAGCCAGCTATACCTATATCCTCTGTCATAGCCCTACCATCATTTTTCATCAAATACTAAGATATAACCGCCTGGTCTCTCTCCTTCAATAGGTCCATCCCAATCCTTCAAAAAGCCTGCCCAAAAATATATTTTGCAAATATCTTGGCATTAGTCTCTTCATCAGCAGATAGGAAAAACCTTAGGGCCTGTTTATTTTTGCCACATGGCGCATACCTTACCAGGTCTACAAGATCTCAGTAGGTCTTGTCTAGTGATAGACTTTGTACCATCATATCTTCTGCAAGTCCTGTTTGATTTTACTAATTCTTTTGAAATTCATGGTATTACCACCTTTCCATACCTTATCTTCGTGTTTATCGTATTTCTATTTTTCTTACTAGTTATTTATACCCAATATGGGTATTTAATTATTAATTCTTTCCTATGTATCATCCTAATATAGGCAAGGACTAGAGCTTTTTCTCCAAAAATCATAATCTTGTCTCTAAGTTCAGCAGCCTTTTTCAAACTCTAGATTTTCAGCAGCAGCCATCATTTCTGATTTTAGAACTATATAGCCTGGCTAATTTCAGCCTCATCCTTTAGGTTCCTTATATCATTTTACATCATAGGATTCAACTTCCTCTGCTATTTTTGTTGCCTCTATACTATCCCTTACGCCCTTTTGTATGGTCTTAGGTACTATGCCATGCTTTTTCATTATAGGCTATCTGGATAGACCTTCTTCTTTCAGTCTCAGATATTGCCCTCTGCATAGAGTCGGTTACCCTATCAGCATACATGATGACCCTTCCGTTTGCATTTCTGGCAGCACGACCAATGGTCTGGTATCATAGATGTTTCTGACCTTAGGAAGCCCTCCTTGTCAGCATCTAATATGGCTACAAGTGACACCTCAGGTATATCTAGTCCCTCTCTCAAGAGGTTGATACCGACCAAGACATCAAACTTGCCTAGCCTTAGGGTCCCTGATTATTTCAGTCCTCTCAAGGGTTACTATATCTGAGTGCATATACTTTACCCTTGATACCAGCCTCTAGTAGGTACTTTGTTAGGTCTTCACTCATCTTCTTGGTAAGGGTAGTTATTAAGACTCTTTCGCCCTTTTCAACATTTTTATTTATTTCTACTATAAGGTCATCTATTTGGTTTTCAACCTGGTCTTACGCTTATAGTTGGATCCAAGAGACCTGTAGGCCTGATTATTTGCTCTGCAAATACCTCTGCATGCTCCATTTCATATGGGCCGGGCGTAGCAGTCGTAAATAGGACCTGGTGTATGTTAGATTCAAACTCCTCAAAGTTGAGCGGCCTATTATCGTAGGCTGACTCTAACCTAAAGCCATTTTCTATAAGGGACTTCTTTCTAGACCTATCTCCTGCGTACATACCCCTGACCTGGGGAATGGTTACGTGGGATTCGTCTACTATTATAAGGTAGTCCTCCGGGAAGAAGTCCATTAGTGTATAGGGCTTTTTCTCCTTTGGCTCTCACCTGTTATATGCCTAGAATAATTCTCTATTCCCTGACAAAAGCCAATTTCCCTAAGCATCTCTATATCGTACTTGGTTCTCTGCTCTATCCTCTGGGCCTCAAGTAGCTTGTCCTGGGCCTTAAAGTCCTTTATAGCCTGGTCTAACTCCTCTTCTATAGACCCAATTGCTCTTTCTATTCTTTCAGGCGTAGTCACATAGTGGGATGCTGGGAATATTACCACATGATTTCTCTGCCCAGCCACCTTACCCTGTGAGATAGTCTATTTCTGTGATCCTATCTATTTCATCACAAAAACTCTATCCTGATGGCCTTTTTCATCATTACTAGCTGGGAATATTTCCAAAATATCTCCCCTAACCCTAAAGGTACCCCTGATGAAATTTACATCATTTCTTTCATACTGGATTTCCACCAACCTCTTGATTATGTCATCCCTGTCCCTAACCATGCCAGGTCTTAGTGACAACATCAGCTCCTTGTAGTCTTTAGGATCACCCAAGCCATAAATACAAGAAACGGAAGATATTATAATTGTATCATTCCTTTCTAAGATAGCGGCTGTGGCTGAATGCCTTAGCTTGTCTATTTCATCATTTATGCTGGCATCTTTTTCTATATAGGTATCACTGTGGGCAAACTATAGGCCTCTGGTTGATAGTAGTCATAGTATGAAACAAAGTATTCAACAGCATTTTCAGGGAAAAACTCTTTGAACTCACTATAGAGCTGGGCAGCCAGGGTCTTGTTGTGGGCAAGAACAAGGGTCGGTTTTTTCACTCGCTGTATTATATTTGCCATAGCAAAGGTCTTACCAGACCCTGTTACACCTACTAGGGTCTGGTACTTATTGCCTTCTTCTATGGATTGAGCTATCCTATCTATGGCTTCCATTGGTCTCCTGTCGGCACATAGTCAGATACTAACTTAAAAATCCATCTTGTGCATCTCCTGTCTATCTACTTATTTATATAAGCTATTATTTTCCTCTGCAGCCGCCTTTGCAGCTGCATCTCCACTTTCAAAATCATATTCCTTGGCCCAGTCAGTGAATACGTATGACACTCCTGGCCATCCTTAATTCTGAATTCAATCTTTTGATATCCGCCAAAGGTATATCCAGCTTGTAACCTTTTTAGGTAGGCCTCCATGTAGGCTCTTCCTGCTATATTCAGCAAAAAGGTTTTGTCTGTAAGGTACAAATAGTGTATACATCTGGCTCGAGTCCAGAGTCTTGTTATGTCCTAGTGACAATTGGCTACTATGTTGTACCCTGCTTTTTCTAGGCTCAATCTCCTCTTAGTTTTAAAGGATACCAAAACCCTTTCATTGTTAAATACGTCTGTCATGATAATACCTCCTCTAAAGTTACACTATAGCTAGTCCAAATGTTTAATCTCAAATAAGTACATAGAAATATATAATTCCAGAGGCTAGCTATGAGGCAAGGTAAGAATATTAAATAAAAATCATAGCAATACAAAGCAAAGTAGGTTTACTTTGTACTACTATTATACCACTTTAATAGATATTAAGATATAACTATATACGGTGGTAATTTATAAATTTTACTACTTGTATTATATATATAATGTAAAAATCGTATTAAGATTGTGTTTTAAATTATATAATTTAAATAGAGATTTTGCCTGTGACCTTTTCACATGATATAGAGCCAGAGGAGGACATATGAATAGCATAAATTTTAAAGGGAAGAATCGTATTTATCAGTCTGGTCTTTGGCCCTAACTGCCCTGGTAGTATTAAATATTAAGGATATATATTCTGTGTTGGACAAGATACTCAGAGTGCTTAGCCCAATACTACTAGGCTGTTTTATAGCCTTTATACTAAATATAATAGTTGAAAACGTGGAGAAGAGACTACTGGATAGGTTAAACTCCAAACCTTTTAAAAATTGAAGAGGCCTATATCTATACTTTTTGGCCCTAGCCTTCTTTGTACTTATTATCTTGCTGGTATCTAGGATTATCATTCCTCAGATATCTAAATTTATTGTGGTTTTTACAAATGAATTCCCAGATATATACAAGGAGATAATAAACTTTTTGGCTGGTCTATCAAAGGAATTCCCTTCGATCCAATCAAAAGCTTCTGGCTAGCAACCTAGATGCCCAGGAGATTTTAAAAGAAGCTAGTAAGCCTATCAACTACTTGGGCTGGTGGCATACTTAATATTATCAATTCAGTCTTTAGCGCAATTTCTAATATTGTAATTGCCTTGATTATAGCCATCTATAGACTTGCTAGCAAGGAGGGACTAAAGAGTCAGTTTACTAGACTATTTGCTACCTTTATACCCCAGCATATTTTAGACAGACTTTACTACCTGCTTAAGGTTACAGATCAAACCTTCAAGGCATTTTTTGTAGGCCAGTTTTTAGAGGCAATAATACTTGGAGTCCTATGCTCTGTAGGTCTTCTAATATTTGATTTCCTATGCCTCTCATGATAGGTTCAGTTGTCGGTGTAACAGCCTTAATACCAATGGTAGGCGCCTACTTAGGCGGACTTTTTGGCTTCCTGATGATCCTATCTGTGAACCCTGTCAGGGCCATCGCCTTCATAGTATTCCTAATAGTCCCTACAGCAGCTAGAGGGCAACCTAATCTACCCTAGAGTTGTGAGAACTTTCCTATAGGCCTACCTGGAATCTGGGTATTTGTGGCAATCATAATCAGTGGTGGTTTGTTTGGAATTACTGGAATTGTGCTTGTGTCCCAATAATAGCCAGCTTATATAAGATTCTTAAAGACTATGTAAACAAACACCAGAAGGCACTTGAGTGAAAAATAGAGATAAAAAGGTGCAGACTGAGTCCTCATTTGACTTGTCTGCACCTTTTTATATTATTTATCTTCAGTTTATTTTTCAAAATTATCTAGGAACTTGGTATTAGCTATTTACTCTTCATTATAGATTAAGTCCTCAATTCTACCATGCTTTTTCATAGCGTGTTAACCTGTGAACCTTGTTGTCTTCATCAACGAAAAACTACCCTAGGCTTGTGGTCCTGGCCTCCTCGTAGTCGCATGCACAGTAGGCCATTATAATCACTTGTCACCCACACTTACACACCTAGCTGCAGCACCATTTAGGCAAATTATACCACTGCCTCTTTCTCCACTTATTGTATAGGTTTCAAACCTACTTCCGTTGTCTATATCGACGATTTGAACCTTCTGGTACTCTCTTATACCTGCCGCATCTAGCAGGTCTTCATCTGCAGTTATACTCCCTACATAATTTAACTCTGCCTGGGTAACTGTAGCCCTGTGGATTTTACCACATAACATATCTACCTTCATTGATATTTCCCCTTAATTTTACTGAGATCCTGGGTCTCATTTTTAAATATAAGCTCTCCAATAAAATCACAAATAAAACTAGGTTTTGTGAGTATAGATTCACTTGAATTCTATCTACCAGTACATCTTATCACAAATGTAGTATCAATACAAGCTACATAAAAACCATTCCTACTTTGTAAATTACACCAATAGGGCTACACCAACTACTGACATAACTGCACCTAAGACCTCATACTTGCTTACCCTTTCTGCTTATAGCAAAAGAACATTATAGGTATTATCATGACAGGAGACATGGTCATAGAGTTGATGCTACGGCAGCCTTTTGTATACTTAATAGCAAACATTGATGGGACAACTCCTATAGTAGTACCTATTAAGGCATTACCAAGTGTTACCTCTATACCCTGCCTTGATGTAAATAGCCTCTTAACATCTGGCCACCCCTTAGTTAGGCTACACATTACCAAAATACCTACTAGGCCTCCCAAGAGTCTAATTTCTGTAGCTGGTAGGGCTGGTATATTTTCTAGACCTGCCTTGCTAAATAAAACACCCAGGGCCTGACCAATTGATGCCAAGAAGGCGAAAATAAGCCCCTTTGGATCTCCCTTTACCTTTAGGTTAGATGATCCTCCCTTGGCTATAACCAACATTATTGCCCCAATTACAATCAGCATACCTACTATATTTCTAGGACTTAGCCTTTCTCCAAAGAATATCCTACCCAGTATAGCTGTTAAAACTGGTGATATAGTATATATGAGTAGGGTAATCTGAGCCCCTATCCTGGTAAAGGCGCTCATCAAGAAGGAATCACCCAGAGAAAATCCAATCAAACCAGACATGGCAAGGAAAAAGGTCCCCCTAAAACTGAGGTCGGTTGATAAGCTTGACCTATTAAATAATACTATTATAAGGCCTATTGCCAGGAAGGCAACTATCTGCCTTGCAACATTCATAGCTACTGCAGAAAAGCCTACCCCCTTTTTCTACTATTGTACTACTGACAGTCCAACAAAAAGATGCCATCAGGGCTGTTATTTCACCAATAAACATATATCTCTCCTTTAATCTAAAAATACTTATTTACAGACTTAATATATCTATTATTGAATTCCACTTTATTCTTTAATAAATTAATCCATATTTATTATATCTTTTTGGACCACTTAGGCAATAAGCTTTCTTGTTAAAGAAATCGAGTAGGGAGGAATTTTTCCTCCCTCTCACACCACGGAGCGTGCCGTTCGGCACTCCGCGGTTCAATTCAAATAATAATCTAAACAACTAATGAGTCCTCGCTTTATGAGGATTTCTTTTGTTATCTTGCGAAGTCCCGCTGTTTTTGGCTACCGCCTGATAATGGTCTGTAAATCCCTACGGATTGTCTCGCCATCCATTCTGGTACTCCCTAGCTTCCTTAGTCCCCACATCCTTTCTTTGTTAGTTTTCCATTGTTTCCATATAACTATCCTCATACGATTACGAAGATGTTTTGTCTATTTTAGTCATATTTTTGTTTCATCTTACCTATCCTAAAAATAGTTTATCCATCCTCTTATCACCTGATTTAGTTTCAGTATCCTGTAGTCCATAGACACTGACCACGAACGATATGTTAGTTTCTTGAGCTTTCTCTTGAATCTGTTTATTGAGTCCTTATGTGGTCTGGCTTCCCATTTTCCATTACATTTTCACAAAGCCAAATCCTAGGTACTTGAGCCTTGTTGGTTTTGTGACTTTGGATTTAGTAGCATTTACCTTAAGGCTTAGCTTCTCTCTATCCACGATGTGACCGGAATGCATCACTCTATTTGCAGCTGCACTACTTGCAACGGTTATTATACAGTCGTCTGCATATCTAACGAAGTGCAAGCCTCGTGCTTCTAACTCTTTGTCTAATTCATTGAGCATTATGTTACTACTAAAGGGGATAAGTTACCTCCTTGCGGAGTTCCTATAGTGGTTTCTTCATATTTCCTTTTACCATAACTCCTACTCTTAGGTACTTAGTTACAAGAGATATTACATCTGGGTCTTTCACCGTTTTGCCCTACTAGATACATTAGCTTGTCCTGTGGTACATATCAAAGAACTTTTCTAGGTCAATATCCACTATGTCATGTGTATCCATCATTTAGATATTCTAGTAGCTCTACTATTGCTTGTTGCGCCTTCTACCTGGTCTAAAGCCATAACTATGTTCACTAAATTGTGGCTCGAACATTGGTGTTAGAACTTGGCAATTGCTTTGTTCTATGATTCTGTCTACTACTGTTGGAATTCCAAGATTTCGTACTCCACCGTTTGGTTTTTGGTATTTCTACCTGAGTACTGGTTGTGGTTTATTTCCTTTTCAGGATTTTAGTTTTGATATCTATCCAGTTTTCTTTGAGGTATTTGTTAACATCTTCTATGCTTATACTCATCTATGCCTCCTAAGACCCTTATTGGCTTTTTACCTTTTTGTATGCCATTTTCATATTTTCTCTGGATAATATCTGATTCAATAGTTGTCCCATAGATTGTCTCACTTTCCTAATTTTCTTTTGTACATATTTGTCTCTAACTCCTATGAAATGTTCACTCCGTTACGTCTTTAGCTATATATTTCTCGTCGGGCTTATATACTCAGTTTGATTAAAGTCACTGACTTTAGAATTGTTCAGCCCCTTCGCTCCATTTCCATTACAGAAACTTCTCCACTACTATGGCTTCTGCTGACTTCTCACAGTTCGTTGTTACTAGGTTTTCCTGTGAGACCTCACGGATAAGTCGTCGTCTCCTCGTCTACCTGCCTAATTTACTTACATGCTACGTTTGCCTTTTTGGACTTTGTGACTTATTGCCCACTCATCCTTTATGTAAGCCTTGATATTAGGTTTCTGTGCGTCAGGCTACGATTTTGCTATTGCTTCTTCTCGCCATCACCTCACGGTGATAACCTCTGCGTTGCTATGAGGTCTCGTCGGCAACTACGCCCTACGTGGACTTTCACCACAGACTGATGGCATGCCCAATATATAATCGAAAAGTGTCCGCATAAAAATGCCGACACTTTTTATATCAAGTATTAATTATCTAACTTAAATCTCTTGGTTAATACAAGGATTACTTGTATTCAGCCATCAACCTTTTCAAATACTGCTAGTGACTTTTCACACTTTTCAGTTTCAACACAGTAAAGATAATCTCATGTGTGCCTTTTGAACCGAATCCTGTTCCAGGAACTACTAGCATGTCATGAGCCTTAGCCTTTTCAGAGAATGTTTCTGAATCTCCATCTGGAGCTTCAATGAATAGGTAGAATGCACCAGCTGGCTTAGCTACCTTGTAGCCTAGCTTAGTTAAACCATCATATAGAAGGTCTCTGTTCTTCTTGTATACTTCTACATTTGGTGGTACGCTTACACATCTTTCAACTACAAGCTGGAATAGTGTTGGTGCACAAACATAACCAAGTACTCTTGCTGCTCCACCTACTGCTGCCATAAGTAATTCATCATCTACTTCGCTTGGAACTAGGATATAACCAATTCTTTCACCTGGTAGAGATAGAGACTTAGACCAAGAATAGCAGATTACTGTGTTCTTGTATAGGTTTGGTATAAATGGTACTTCAAGACCATCTATTAGAACTAATTCTCTGGATGGTTCGTCAGCTATGATGTATATAGGATGACCATATTCTTTTTCCTTAGCTTCTAGTAATTCAACTAGAGCCTTTATTTCATCTAGTGTATAGATAACACCTGATGGGTTGTTAGGAGAGTTAACTATTATAGCCTTAGTGTTAGGAGTTATAGCCGCCTTAACACCTTCTATATTTAACTGCATGTCGTCCTTGCAAGGTACAAGAACCTGCTTACCACCCCTGACCATTGATGAATACTGTATTCTGGGAAGAATGGAGCTAGAACCATTATTTCATCATCAGCAGATGAGATTAAAGCCTTAAGAGTAATGTTTAGAGATGCTGCAGCACCACAAGTCATCAATAGGTTGTCCTTAGTATACTTAGTTCCAAATCTCTTGTTTAGGTCATCAGCTATAGCTGTTCTACAACCGTCATGACCAGCACCTGAAGAATAAGAATGGTATACCCTTTGGTTCATAAGTCTTTATTATATCTATAATTGCATCCTGTACTTCCTTTGAGCTGGAACTGAAGGGTTACCTAGTGAAAAGTCTAATACGTTTTCAGCACCTATTTCAGCTGCTCTCATAGCACCGAATGCTGCTAATTCTCTGATTATTGATTTTGCTGTACCTAATTTTACCATTTCTGAGAAATCATAATAATTACCTCCCTATTAATGTTAGAAATCTGTAAATTACTATATTTAATACTTGATTCCTCCAGGAGCTAACCCGAAGGAATCAAGCTTGAAGTCATATGCATTTTATAATTGCTTAATCTGCTCGATGAATCTCAACACAAATTAATCTATGTGGATCATTTATTGTCTTACCAACCTTGTCTACAGCGCACTTATTAGTGTAAGTACTATTGAGCAAACAAGAGCTGGAACAACCCATTCGAATCCCGTATGTACCTAGTGGTACTGAAGCACAAGCCTTAGCAGCACCTGCAAGAAGGTTCCATTTCTCATGACTGAAGCAAGTGTTTATACTTTCGATTAAAGCTACTGCGAATGCACCTATAACAGCACCTGTATAAGTCCAGTTGTACTTGATCTGCTTGTCAAATATAGACATGAATATAAGTACTATGATAACCTCGTATATAGCTGATAGATTGAACTGCTATTGCTATAAGACCGTCAACACCGATTAGTGAAAAGAACGAAAAGCTATAGCAATACATACGCAAACTATCTGCTTATACTTTAACTTACCACCTGAAATAGTTTCAAAGTAGTTACCACAAGTTGAGCTTAGTCCTGTTGAAGTTGTTAAACAAGCAAGAGCAACAGCTATACCCATGAATACCTTACCAACGTTTCCTAGCATTAATTGAACCATACCTACAAGTAATACAGTTCTTTCAGTTTCACCATTGAAGTGGCCACCAACTGTAGCACCTGCATAAGTTAAACCACCGTAAACTAGAGCTAGTAGTATGAATGCAACGATACCAACCTGAACACTTACCTTGAACTGAACTTCCTTGTCGTGGTATCCACGTCTTATAAGGTCACTTATAACTATACCAGCCATTAGAGGAGAACCAAGAGCATCCATTGTCTGGTAACCTTCCTTAAATGACATTGTAAATAGTCCTTGCACATCTGTTGTAACCTTAGGATCTGGTGGGTTAACTATAGCTATAACCACAATAATCGCCAAGATTATCAAAAGAGCTGGTGTAAGATACTGACCTATGAAGTCGATAACCTTACCAGGATTTAATGTGATGTAAAGTGTTAAACCGAAGAATACTATTGAAGTAGCCCAAATTGGAACTGATGGGAACAATGATCTAATAAATACTTCATGTGTTGTAGCACCTGTTCTTGGAATTGCGAAGAAAGGTCCAATTGTCAATATAGCGATTGTACCTATCAACTTAGCAAATTTAGGACTAACTCTCTTACCTAGGTCGTCTGCTCTACCACCTAATCTAGCTGTAACGATAACACCTAGTATAGGTAAAACGTCTGAAATCAAGAATCCAACCATAGCTGTGAACCATCTGTCACCAGCTAATACACCAAGGTGTGGTGGGAATATCAAGTTACCAGCACCAAAGAAAATTGCAAATAATGCAAAACCACAAACGATAACGTCTTTTCTTTTAATTTCCATACTCATTCACCTTCTAAAATAGATTTGCCATATAGCTTTAGTCATTAAAAGACCATTAACCGTTATTTGGTCTTTCTCCATTCATAAACCTTAACCATGTCTGCATATGACCATTCTGACATTCTTATGAACGCATCATCAGTTGTACCTGCTATATGAGGAGTAATTGATAATCTAGCCTTACCAGCCTCAGTTAGGTTAAATAAAGGATGATCCGCACTTGGTGGTTCTGGAGCTATAACATCTAGTCCTGCAAAGATTCTACCGTTGTTTAAAGCCTCTGCTAGGTCTTCGTTGTTAACTATTTCTCCTCTTGCAACGTTGATTATTACTGCATCCTGCTTCATCTGCGCTATAGTTTTCCTTACGAACCATGTTTCTAGTAGTATCTAGAACTGGAACGTGGTAAGAAATTATGCACACTGAGCAAGTATTTCCTCGTATGTACAGAAAGTAAGATCATTTTTCTTTTTCATAGTCTTCAGAAGCTCTGAACACATCATAATAAAGAATCTTGCATCCAAATGCCTTAAGCATTCTAACAGCCGCCTTACCTATGGCACCTAGACCTACAAGTCCTATTACTCTTGAGCTCAATTCGCTCTGACCCTTAACTTGATATTCTCTGAAGCTTTCGTTAAATCCGTCAACACCCTTAGCTTTTATCTTTGCATCTGCTTCAGTATCTTCTTAAAGAAGTTATCATATGTCCAAGAGCTAATTCTGCAACTGGTACTGCGTTAACGGCCCTATTATTGCAGACATACAATACCTTTTCCTTGGCTGCTTCTAAGTCTCATCTTGCTCGAGCCAACACCCTAATGAATGAATAAGCTACAATTATCAAGCTGTTCTATTACTTCTCTTCTGAAATGATCAACTGGACCACAGAAAACTATGTCTGCATCCTTACACTGTTCAACTAGTTCCTCATCTGGAACAAGCGATAGTTGATATACTGAAATCCCAACCTTCTGGCTTTTTTAACGCCGAATCTTTAACAATATTTTTGTTACAAGTTACCTTAACCTTAACCATTAATTTGCCTCCCTAACTCTAGCTAATAAGCATCTCGTATAATAAAAATTTTAAATAAATTTAAACAATCCGTTATTTATTTAACCAATGTGTTTAAATTTTTTAGACATACTTTGCATGATTTACTACAGTAATGTCTATTTTAAACAATTGTACTCTCTATACCTAGGAGAAGTGCAAACCCCTAGGTATATTATACAATAAGTTTTTGTATTTTTACTACAGAAATTTTATATTCACAGTATTATCTAAACAACTTTTTCAAAAATCTGTTGGAAATAAATTTTCTTTTCGTTAATAAAATTACATATTCGCCTTTTTCGGCCTTTAATGCTCTAACCTTTATCGATTAGTATTGGCATTATCTTGTGTAAGTCACCAACTACACCCTAAGTCAGCTACGTCGAATATAGGAGCCTGAGCATCCTGTTTATAGCTACGATAAATTCAGAATCTTCCATACCAGCTAAGTGCTGTATAGCTCCTGATATACCACAAGCCATGTATAGGTCTGGTCTAACTGTCTTACCAGTCTGTCCAACCTGTCTTTCTCTACCGATCCAACCAGCATCTACGTTAGCTCTTGAAGAAGTAACTAGACCGCCCTAGTTCGTCAGCTAATTCCTTTAATACATCGAAGCATTCTGCATTACCGATACCTCTACCACCAGAAACTAGAACCTTAGCTTCTGTGATATCAACCTTAGCATGCTTTTCCTTGATTACTTCTCTGATTTTGATGTTCATATCAGCATCAGTGAATTCAACCTTGAATAGTTCAACTTCACCAGTTCTAGAAGTGTCTGTAGGAAGGGCCTGCATAACACCTTGTCTTTACAGTTGCCATCTGAGGTCTGAATTCTACAAACTATTGTAGCCATGATGTTACCACCGAAAGCTGGTCTAGCTCATAGGCATAACTTTAGTTTCTGGATCTATTTCTAGCTTAGTACAGTCAGCTGTTAATCCTGTATGTACTCTTGCAGATACTCTAGGAGCCAAGTCTCTACCTATTGAAGTAGCACCGTAAAGTACTATTTCTGGCTTCTTAGCTTCTACTATTGCGTTTAATGCCTTAGTATATGGTTCAGTTGCATAGCGCTCCAAGATTGGATCTTCTACACATAACCTTGTTTGCTCCATGGTGGATTAGGGTTTTCAGCTAACCCCTTTACTTCTTTTCCTAGTAAACTGCAACTACTTCCTGTCCCTAGGTCAGCTGCCAATTTACTTGCTATACCGATAAGCTCGATGCTCACTTTTTGAACGACACCGTCACCTGTTCAACTACTACATAAATATCCTTGTTCATTAGGTAATCTTCCTTTCAAATCATTATATATAATTGTAATTTCTAGTATCTTATATAAAATACTTTTCCTGTAACTCTAGCAAGAATTGCATCAGCTGCTTCTTCTGAGTTAATCCTTCTAGCTTAACGCCTTTGCCCTTAGCCTGCTTTGTAAATGACTTTTTAACGTTTGTAGGTGAAACCCTTTAAACCGATATTTGAAAGATCTAGTTTGTCTTCAATGTCCTTCAATCCCTCAAACCTTCATTTCCTTCTGATAAGCATCGAATATTCCGCCTACTGTCATGTATCTTGGGTCTATTTCTTCGCTTAGTGTAGTAATTAGGCAAGGTGGCTTTATTTCAACTATGTGATATCTATCTTCGAACTGTCTTCTAACGATGAACTTGTCACCTTCAACCTTTAGTTCTTCACAGTAAGATACCTGAGGGTATTCCAAGATGCTCAGCGATCTGTGGACCAACCTGTGCTGTGTCACCGTCTATAGCCTGTCTACACTGCTATTATTATATCGTAATCAATGTTTCTAAGTGCACCAGCTATTGTTGAAGATGTCGCCCAAGTATCTGCTCCACCGAAAGCTCTATCAGTTACTAGAACTGCATCATCTGCTCCCATTGCTAATGCTTCTCTAAGTGCAACTTCTGCCTGTGGAGGTCCCAGTGATACTACTGTTAAAGTAGATCCTGAACTGATTCCTTGATCTGAAGCGCTAGTTCAAGACCTGCCTTTATCGTCAGGGTTTATGATACTAGGTACACCATCACGGATCAAAAGTATTCTTTACAGGGTCAAGTTTTACCTCTGTTGTATCTGGTACTTGTTTTATGCAAGCTACAATTTTCATCTATCTATACCTCCCCTTATTTCAATAAGCTTGATGCTATAACCATCTTCTGTACTTCAGATGTACCTTCGTAAAGTGAAGTTACTCTGATGTCTCTGTACATTCTTTCAACTGATATTCCTTTAATGTAACCATATCCACCGTGAATCTGTAATGCTTTTGTCAATTATCCATTTTGCTTCTTCTGTAGCGAATAACTTAGCCATTGAAGCTTCCTTATCAGCTGCCTGTCCTAAATCCATCTTATAAGCAGCATCATAAACAAGGTGACGCATAGCTGCTAACTTTGTTTCCATTTCTGCTAGTATAAACTGAGTGTTCTGGAACTGAGCTAGTGACTTACCGAACTGGTGTCTAGACTTAGCATACTTAACTGCTTCTTCCATAGCACCCTGAGCAAGACCTAGAGCCTGGCTGGCAATACCTAATCTACTAACGCTTAGAGTCTTCATTGCGTTGATGAATCCCTCACCTTCTCTACCTCAGCATACAATCCTTAGAAACTCTAACATTTTCAAGAACAACATCACTAGTTGGGCAACCAATCATACCCATCTTGTTTTCTGCCTTACCAAAAGATACACCTTCTAGCTTAGAGTCTACTACGAAAGTAGATATACCCTTAACGCCTAATTCTGGATTAGTCTTAGCGAAAACTATTACATAATCAGATACTGGAGCACCAGTTATGAAAGTTTTTCTTCCGTTTAGGATGTAGTCATCACCATCTTTTTCAGCAGTTGTCAATATAGACGCTGCGTCTGAACCAGCTCCTGGCTCAGTAAGACCGAATGCGAATAACTTTTCGCCTGTAACCATTGGTCTAAGATACTGTTCCTTCTGCTCTTCAGTACCATCTCTTAGTATTGGAGTTGACTGTAGAGAGTTTGGAGATGATATCCATATAGTAGATACACCAGATGCCTTAGCTAATTCTTCCATAACTATTGCATATGAACGGTGGTCTCCACCTGAACCTCCATAAGCTTTGTCATCTTAATACCCTAAAAATCCAGCTTTTAGCCATTTTTGATAAACTCCATAGGGAAATCGCCAGTTTCATCAACTCTTCTGCAGTTGGTTTTAATTTCATTTTTCAGCGAATTCCTTTTAGCTAGCTGACGAACTAATTCATGTTCTTTTTCGAAAAATCATAGATTGCCTCCTAAAATTTTAATTTTTAAATTAAACTCATATCAGCGAAAGTCTGTAATGCTGTTTTCGCCTGTCTGAAGTTAGTCATTTTGCTGGTCTACCTCAACTAGTATATGCATGATACCTGCATTTTCTAATTCTTTCTGATAATTGGATAGTCGAATTCATCAGAATCACTAAACTTAGTCATTAGGTAGATAACACCATCTGCCTGGTGCTTCTTAACCTTGTCAATTATTATCTGTCCCCTAAGTTTTTCTGGGTCATACAACAAAGTACTTCCTTCATATCTGAAATCCACTTAGATAAGGCTCTCAACTGGATTACCAGTACCTTCATCAACTAGATAGTCAAACTGTCCTGATTCATGGTTGACATTGTCATCAACTATACCAAGCTTGTACTCATCTAGTATTTCTAGCATTACCTGGGCTGTTTGCAAGAATACCAGTAGTTACTATCTTCTTGCCAGCAAAATTTTTCTTCAGGTATCGCCCTTAATTCTTTATTTAATTCTTCTAAAATTGCTAAATGTTCTGCCTTGTCAAACAAGAAGGCACTTGTCATTACTCTAGCTCTTAGGCTAGGTGTAATTGTGTTTAGGTGACTAGCTGCTAGAGAACTAAATTCCTGCATTGCCTTTCTGTGCTTGTTGTAAAGTACTATAGCCTCTTCAACCTTAGCATCTTCTATCTTGCAACCAGCTATTTCTTCTAACTGTTCTCTTAGCTTGATGTACTGCTTTTTCATTGTAAGTAATACCAGCTTCGATTTTTTCTGTTCTGTCCATAGCCTATATAAAGAGCTGGAACCTGCTTTGATAGCTCTCTTCCAGTTCTGGCTAAGACCCTTTAGACCATCGCTTTAGGCCTGGTATGATCATACCTGACATCTTGTCAAGCTTACCTTCAAGACCTAGGTCCATTAATCTTAGGATTATAGCTGCGTAGAATGCTGGGAAGTATTCCTTTGATAGACCTACTTCACCTTCTGCACCCCATACACCTATTGGTACCATGCCTGCAGCATATACTAATTCCTCTGGTGTATAAACTGAAGCAACCTATAACCTTCTTGCCTTCAGAAACATACTTGTTCACCTGTTCTAAAAAGGTCTACATCAAGTTTACCTAACAATACATCTATATTACTCATATTAGTCGCCTCCTTCATCTTTTGCAGCTTTTATTAGCTTCCATTAGTTCTATAAGACCCTGTACTCTAGTATCATACTGAGCTTCAGAGAAGTTTCTTGGATCCGCCTGGTCACCATCGAATGTTGCTGTTGGTATACCTGTCTTTTCTCTTATATCTCTTCCATCTCTGTACATGATACCTGACCACTGCTTACAGCTTCTATTGATGTGGATTAACATACCATCTATATTGTTTTTCTTCAATTACCTTTAGTCTCATATCAGTTGCTCTTTCGTATGAAATAGCATTTGGAGTTCCGCAGTAAGCCTGCATTAACTGATATGTATTGTCATAGATATATCCGAAAGCATCTGCATAAACTGTACCACAGACATTAACACCAGCATCCTTGAGCTGCTTGAATGTATGTCTTAGGTGTGGCCAACATGCTATACCTTCGAATAATACTCTGAACTTTTCTTCGCCCTTAAATGTTGACTTACCAGTTCTTACATTTTCGTCGAATTCTTCAGCTAGCTTTTCGAATGCCAAAGCTGATTCTAACTTACCTCTTGCACAAACTGCAACTGCCATGTGGTTGAATACATCAAAAACCTGAGAAAGGTGATGGTGTATACTTAGCATATCCTGTAGCCTTTAACCAAGCTCTACCTGTTCTCTGAGATATCTCCATAACCTCTTCAAATTTCTTTTCATCCCACTTTTTGCCAGTTAAGTCTTCTAGCTGTTTGATCAGCATGATCAAACTGACCCTTTAGGTATTCAACTCTGTCGTCACCCGCTTCATAGTCATTGTTGTAAGGAAACGTCTCATTAAAAATTAAAGGGTATATTCAATTCTTTTTGCTATATTTTTCGTACCACTTGATCATACAGTTACAAATATTGTTACAGCAAGCAACGAAGTCTGGCTGTGGCATATTTTAACTCTGGAGCATCCTTAACGTCCATGTATGCCAAAGATATTCTAGCATAAGCACAGATGTCATTTGAATATCCTTCATTTTCAGCTATTTCACACATTCTCTGTCCGCCACTCTTTAGCAGATATAGCGGCAGCCTGGTTTTCTGGATAAACAACCTTTATATCCATAGTTTCGAATATTTCCTGTGGAAAGTTAGATGCACACCATCCAACTAATTCACCATTATTCTTTGCCTCCCAAGCTTCCTTATAGTGCCTTGCAACAATTTCTCCTAACAATACTTTTTGCTTACTTTTTCTTCTACCATTCCTGTATTACTCATGATAAGCTCCTTTCTCGTCTAGGGCTATATATTAAAAGTTCCTAGACAAACTCCCATATCTTATTAATTGTTATTTATCTATTACTTGTTTTCGTCTTCCCAAACAAATAATGTCTTGTCTTCTAACATTGCATTGATTTCAGCATCTGAGTAGCCAAGTTCCTTCATTACTTCAACACCGTGTTCACCTATGAATGGCCCTCTGTTATATGGAGTAGGTCCCATTTCCTGGTACTTAACTGGGTGCTTACAAAGGATTCTTTCTCCCTTTGGATACTTCATCTTGTAGAAGCAGTCATTTGCCCATGCCTGTTCGTCTTCTAATAACTCTTCCCAAGTCTTAGCAAGTGCGAACGGAATGTCAGCTGCTGTAAGTATTGGGCCCATTCTGCATAAGTCTTTTCACCAAATCTAGCCATCGCTCTGTCATATACTTCTGTTCCTAAGTTGTTAGCTATTACGTTCTGAACTGGGAAGAATCTATCATCATTCACCATTTCATCTAAACCTAAAGCTGTAAAGAACTTCTTGAAGTATGTATTGTAGTCAGGCATACAAGTCTGAACATATCTTCCATCCTTAGTCAACCAAGCAGCATTAACTGGGTTGTTAGCTTCTCTGATGTTGATTGGATATGTTGCACCATAATCCTTGTACTGAGCAGCCTGAATCATCATACCCATGTTGAATATAGCTGATTCGAACAAACTTGTTTCAACCTTTTCACCTTCACCTGTTAATTTAGCATGATATAATGCAGCTAGTACACCAGCAGCAAGGTTTATACCAACATTGTGGTCACCTATACCTGGAACAACGTTCATAGGAACATCTGACTTCTGTCTTAGGTTTTCAAGATATCCACCTCTTGCAAAGAATGCAGTGAAGTCGAATCCTGGTAGGTCTTTGTCAGGACCATATTCACCATAACCAGTACACATAGCGTATACTAGGCTTGATATTTAACCTTTAGAGTTTCATAGTCAAGACCTGCTCTCTGTAGAGCCTGAACTCTCCAGTTAGTTATAAGGATGTCAGCCTCATCAAGCAGCTTGAAGAAAGCCTTCCCTTAGGATCCTTCATGTTTAGAGATATACATCTCTTTATTAGCGTTTTTCCAACTCCCAAGTAGTATTCTCATACATATCTAGAGGTCACCTTCTGTTGGGGCAGTATACCCAGTGGATCTCCCTTTAGCACTTTCTACCTTTTATAACATCCGCTCCTAAGTCTGCTAGGAACCTTCCTGTTGTAGCAGCTGCTATAAAGTTAGCAAGTTCAACAACTTTGACACCTTCTAATGGTTTTCTTTCTTGTACTCATTACAAATACCTCCTACTAAATAACATTTTAATGATTACCAATTACTTATTAGTCCTCATAGGTAGTTTTTCCATACCTATAATCATTTTTATATTTTTAAATTTAATTTAAAAACAAAAAAAGTATATTTTGGCATTTAAAAAGGCTTTTTCTTCATTTCCGAGGCAACCCTTTTGCCAAACACATAAAAATTACATAAAATAAAAATATTTTGCATTAATATCAAATATTTATTTCGTATATACTATTTTTAATTTCTTTATTAAAATAGTTTTAGGTTAAATGCCATATTTTTAATTTTAGTCTACTTTGTATACTAGGCATTGACAATACTTTATCATATTTTTTTAACCATTGTAAATACTTTTTTAAAATAATACCTACCACCCGCTTTAAGATGGATAGCACACTACTTCATAAGCTTTTACATAATCCTGGTCTGCACCCCTTGAAGTATGAAATATATTCGGGGTCTAGACTGGCTATACCTGACACTGTATCAATGTGGTTTGTCATACATCTTAGTACTTCTTTTCAGTATCGTTTGCCTTAATGGCCTCAAGAATACTCTTGCGCTCATCTATAAGCTTGCTCAACTTATAGCCTGACTTAATATAGACATTCCTCCACCCACTTATGTAGTAAATGGTCATTAATCAGCGGCAAAATAGCATTATTCTCAACACTCATGATAATATAATTGTGGAATTCTTCATCAAGTTCCTTGAACTCCATCAAATATTCATTTTTCGTGGTAGAACTTTTTCTTGTTGCCCTCATATTTTCTTCCATCTTAGTAATAGTATCAGACTTGTCCTCCTTTTGCATAAACCTGTACAAGATTTCCTTTTCTATGGACAACCTAATCAAAAGGGCATTCCTTATGTACTCTAAATCAATATAATTCACATAAGTACCCCTTTGAGGATATACTGTAGAAATTAATCTGTGCAAGTCTGGCAAAAATATGTCTGATTACAGACCTTGACACATTATAGTCCTCGCAGATTTTATTCTCACTAATCTTGCTTCCTGGGCTTAACTTCAAACTTATTATCCTGTCTAAAATGTCAGAATAAATAAAGTCTGATGATAACATTTTCTCCATAATATCAACTCCACACTATATTTCAATACTAGTATACCACTTTAGGAAGTAACAGTCAATTTATAATTAGGTGTATTTTTCAGAATATACTTTGTAAAAGTAAATTCCCCATGATATGGAATTTACTTTACCAAATACACTTTATTTGTATATGCGAATTTACTAGTTCATAATTTAAAATGTATCATAAGTCTATAGTTGTACTACCTGATTTATGAGGAGGAAATTATTATGAACACACAAAAACATTTAACTCTTTGAATCAAGAAATATAATAGAAATAGGAATTAGGTCAAAGGAGCATCTGCAGAGAAGGGTGCACGGCTCTTCATAAGACCTACTACTATTTCAAAAGAAATTCGTCTAGCATGCCTAGACAGATCCTTTTCAATATCATGTAATCCTCAATCATATTCTCCTGCATGTTTTAGGGTCTTGTACCTAAGCAGCTTTTCGTCCTGGCTCTCATAATCCCAGTTTATGGAAATATGTACTTGTCTGGCTTAAAACACCATATGTTTGTAATTCTTGTGAGTCTGGACTCGCTGCACGTTGAAGGTGCTCTATAAGCCTTCAAACCAGGGTAGCAGGCTCTACTAGAGATTCGTAGTGATTTGCTTTTCTGAGAGGTAGGCATCAGGCCCTTCTGTTTTACCATTTCCTCATTCAGGGTGATATTCATCTTCCTTCTCTATCTTTCCACAAGATGAGGTCGCATTCTCAGAACAGACTCTTCTTATGTAAATAACGACTTCTGGAATATAGACACACCGGAGCAAGACAGAATGCATTCTCACTGATCCCAAGACTAGGCACTCAAGGTAAGATAAATCCTCATGTGTGCTGGACCTGCAGCCTTCTAACAGCTTGATAAGTTCTATTGCTCGTGCAAAGGGTGGTGCTGTGTTGTACCTTACGCTGCTCAAACCAGGGCTGCTTCCAGAGGTCAGGCCAGTGTTGCTCTTGCTCGTCAGACCTTGCGGATAATGGGTGGGTGCTAGTCCCGTCTGAATTTGTTGGGAGGAGCCAGGCTTTGTCGGGGTTTTTATTGCGATTACGACAGCCATCGCTTTTCAAAAGCCTGCTAAACAACTACGTTTATTCGATCGTATAATACCACAAGAATTTGATTTCAAATACCACGGGCTAGATATTATTCTCTTTCAGATATATTTTATTAAAATATAATCATCTTTCCAGCGGTCATTATTCCGGATCGGTTTCTCCAGTGGTGGCTGAACAGGATCGTAAATGCAGCTTCATGATATATACCGCAGATTTTGATTTCCGAAAAAACTGGTGGTCCTGGTGTTCCGGCTGTTGCCCTTTGTTTGTGCCTTTTTGTGTTTTCTGGGCTTTTGCCAGTTGATCACAGTTGCGCCGGTTGCGTGTTGCCGGGACTTTGGTGCCTTCTGGTTTGGTCTGCTGGTTGATCGGACCATCGGTGCCGCAGGTTCAAAGGATGGACGTAGCCAGGGAATGGAAGCTGCTGGTTCAGGCTCCTCTTCACTGATGCAACATTCCTTGTTTGTTCAGTATTGATGCTGGTTGTATGGTTGGCGTCAAAATGGCGTCCATAACGTCTGTAGAGTCCATAAAGTGAAACATGCTGTATAATGTAATGTATCGCGGTCGCGTTGTAGTTTGCCGTTTGTTTGGCTGGTCAGAGATATCAACGGTTTAATGAACAGGTGGATCGTTGGTAAAACAATGCGCCGGTTTAGGATTTATTATATGCAGTGGATTGGTTTGGCGACGTCGGTGCGCTCAGTGGTGTTT
>BNJV01003064.1_pt1 | contig 40555 bp, 43 predicted proteins | sample 8540591 | NCBI WGS metagenome assembly BNJV01 (sample SAMD00202457, study PRJDB9452) | human saliva metagenome | host: Homo sapiens
ATGGTAATGCAGACTTAAGAAGCTGTCCTTACTCTGCTGCTCCACAACCATTGTAAAGGTTTCCAATAAACTCATTTCTCCGTAAAGAGATGCTCATCCGTCTTCCATTGGTGAGAGTTGCACAGGTTACAAATTGGTGTCCAGCATATAGCTATAGTTTATTGTGGATGCACCTGTTGTCTGAATGGAAAGGCAGAGGTTCACCTCATTTGCCGTAAATATTTCTGGGAAATGTTGCAGATTTATGGACTGCAGGAACCAACAATACACCAGGAAAGCTCAGGATTTTATCATAGGCTCTTCTTCCACCCTCGAAAGCTTGATAATCACCGTCCTGATTTCAAATTAATCTCTTCAGGAACCTAGTTGTTCATGGCCTGACGATACCTGGTCCGATATTCCACCTTTCATATCTCATGTTGTTAAATCATTATTGGTCGTATTGAAATTAATTCATTCTACGATTATGAACATCATTATCCCCTTCCAAGTTAAATAAGGGCTTACGCTTAATCTCTTCCATATTCCTATTTCCTTTCCTACTGCATTGAAGCAGTAGAGCAATCCATTCTTTTTGTTGTCTCTTGAAAAGCTCATAGTCTCAATCCTTCTAGATAAACGTCCCAGCATATGAGATTTTTGACGCTTCCAGAACGTATATGCCGCGCCAGCGCCACACACGAGGCCTCCCATGACATGCCGCGATGGCTCACATGAGATTTCCATATAGCGCCGCGACAGCCATTGCGAGGCTCAGGAGTTCCATGCTAGCAACGAGTGTGGCAGTCTGAGCGAAGCGAGTTCGCAAGGAGCACGAGTGCATCAAGCATGGGGCGAGAAAACGCAGCTCCAGAAGCAGAGTGAAAGGATTAATCCATTATGCGGAGTGCATCCACAATCCCTCCGGATCCAATGCCTTGGACCTTACATAGTAATGGTCTTACCCCGCATTCTCATGCTATAGGAGTATAAGGTTTAAAGCTCACTCATCTTGTACTCATTATAATCCAGAAATTAAAACTTGGGCCTCGGCCAATATAAGTCTTTGACGAAGTCCTGCTGCTCGTACGGACCAGTCTGATCCATCTGGTGGGCAGAGACTTGAGTAATACCAGTAGGTATCCATGAAAGTCCCAAATCACAGAATCTGTCTCCTCCCGCAGCAAAAGCGATTCATAATGGGGTCTAAGCCGCGAGTGTCCTGATCAAGATAGAGGTGGAGCTGGTGGGCAGCCAAACCAGCATTGCGAACCTCATGAACTTCCTGCTTTAAGCTCTTCCAACGGGGACTGCTATAATTTCTCTTCTGCTAAAGCATTCTCCGACTCTATCTCCGGTCGCAGCACTGTAGGAGCCCCTTCCTTAGCCAATCACCGTTGCCTTTAATCGCCGCATACAGTTACCATTTCAAAACCTTATCCACAAAAGTCCAGATGCTCCTGAGACCCTGTGCAATGTGGTGTTTTGCCGCATGTGGTGATATCCGATACGCCAAGACCGATAGCTCTGTAACGCTTGTTGGTAATCTCCGCCTCTGCTACAGGATAGAAATTTAGGTCAATCACATTGTCCAAAGCCCGACAACGGTTTTGGTGATTCTCTCAAGTTCTCCTGATTTTCCACCGAACATTGCCAAGACAGAGAGATGCCAGATTACAAACCACGAAGTCCTCTCGCTTTACGGTGCTGGATACTTCATCCCTGTCCTGGTCCTCCGCCTGCAAATCTCCGCTTCCTTCCATGTTCTCATGATTTCGCACAAAGGTTACAGCAGATAACTTTATGCTTGTTGGGATTCATCCACCACGGTATCTCAGAAGGCAAGGGAGTTCCGGTTTCCACAGTAGCGGATTTCAGAATCAAACGCACCAAATCTTTAAGATACAGACTTTTGCTGATCTGGTTGTCCTGTACGCAGTCCCTCATATGAGTTTTCCACTCTTCCGTGAAGTCCCTCCAGCAATAGCCCTTACCAGAAAAATGCGTCGATCCATAAGTACCATTCTCGTTTAAGTCTTCCTTACCTTCTTCCGTAGTTAAGTCGGGATAACATACCGCTGGGAAACGTCATGGGCCTTCATTCTATCATCCCTGTTATTGGTCTTTAACTGTGGAACCTGGCAATCCTGCGCCGTGCATCCAAATACACCGCTACTGCACCCTGATTTGGCTACCCAGCTGTCCACAGCCATGTTTTAATATTTACCACGAACTAACGAATGACGCCGCTGGCAATCTCAAAAGCCACGAACCTTCCGCCTCTGGAACGCACCTTTCCGAAATACATCCCCATGCCGCCGCTGTATTTAAACATCCAAACTTGAAATGCTCCACAAATGCCGTCCAAAGAATCCGCACTGTATCAATAAAGCAGGTTTCACAACAGCAGGGCTTCTCTGGCATTGACTGTAGAAGTTACATGTCACCTGATGATCATATCGTAGAACTCTTACATACTGTAAACGGTCTCCTTTCCTTTCCATTGTACAAATGCATAGAGATTCCATGTACATTTCCTTGGGACCTCCAGTACCACATGCTGATGATCCTGAATCAGGTAACGGGATGAAGAAGTCGAAGGCCTGAATAACCAAAATGTTTCTGCTCTGGTCGATAAATCCTACAAGTTCCTCCACCTCTTCCTTGAATAGTGGCCCAGAATATAAACCCATAGAGCCCTGTCAGATAATTCCAACTTATCATAGTGAGGTTCCTCCTTTAATCTCTTTATGAAATGATAACCAGCCTCCTGCAATCTCTTTCCCAGCCCGGGTTCCTCCCGGGTGGTGTAAGCCTGCTGCCCAAGAGGAGAGCAAACGTCGCCAAGCCCTGTCTCCCTGCCCAAAAGGATGATACTTTGCAGAAAGTCTACAAATCATAATCCGGAAAATCCTGATAACTATGAAGTACACATCATCAATCTCATTATCTCCCATTTCCTCTTGATTCTGCTGATGAAGATGTCTTAAAAGAGTTCTCTGTACAGGATATAGGTTTGCCACCTTGTAATCCCCTGTTATGCATCGCTCTTCCACGGCATTGAATTTCTTTCTACGGAAACCTGTTTCCGTGCCTCCCCCACCTTCCCAGTAAAAGTAAAATGCAGTTTTTCCTGCTCTACAAATTCCCCAGAGAGAAAGGCCTTTTCCATCGCCTCTCAATCTCTCTCCTGATAGTCCTCCAAAAGGCCCTCTTTAATAATTGTTTGCATAGCACCCATCTCTACTACCGTATCGGCTCTATTTTTCGCATAAAAAAAGGCTTTCAGCCACTTTTTCTTGAAAACCTCCGTCCTCTCATATTCCCTCACACAAAAACAGCAGCCCCTGTGTCGCAACAGACACGCCAACACAATATAGCAAGAAATCCGCCGGAATCCTTGAATATTCTGTCCATTGGCGTTATGGTCCGAGGACCGCTTTTACATCTGTATACTATTTATCTCGATAATCTCTTCAGCTGGCTAAGAGAATCTTTTCCGCTTTAAGCAGGCTTGTGCAACACAGGTATCTCTCCTTGCCTTAGCTTCCTTTGCGGCAAAGGCAGTATTCTTCGCTCCCTCTTCCGAAAAACAGCTTTTCCGGTTTCGCCCGCAAGGGCACCATCCATACTGGTAATATCCTCTTTTGATTTGGAATCGCTTCCTGTTTTTCCTGTTCATGCTCCGTTCCGAAGGCCTCCAACATGCCTCGGTTGCAGCCTTTCCTCCTAAAGTATAGGCTATGTTCTAAGAACCCTCCACTTCCTGCTTTAACGCCTTGTCATATTGTCCTCCTTATCCAAATTAGTTTAATAAAGTTCTACGGACAACATTATAGCATGAAATGAAAGGGGCAGTAAGTCCTGATAATTAAACGTTTTTACAATATAGTCTGAAAAGGTGTCTGAGCCCATCATCAGTACTTTACTGAAAGCGAGAGCTTGCTTTCTGAAGTTAGTACTGCTATGCGGCGAGGCCATGGGAGCGTGCCCTTAATTCAGTAATTCCATATTGTGTAAAAAATATTGTGATTTTTCACAAGCCCTACTTCTCCAGTGCCCTTCATGTAAACAGCTCATTCTCTCTTTAGACTCCCTCCTAGGTCTTCCCAGATTCCTCCTGAGAATGCATGGCGCAACGAACCTCCAGAAATTGGTCCCTTCTCTGAGACCTCCAAAAGAAACCTTTCTGCTCCTTTGGTTTCAAAAGATAGGATTTACTGTATCCGGCAAGCCTTTGCCACACTGCTATAATCGATGTTTGAGAGACGGTGGGCTGGGCCTCCCACGGTTCTCATTGAGCCTCGTTATTTAAAAAAGGATATGTAAAATATTTTTGCCCCTGATGATCCAAGAACTGCCATAGCCCCCATACATGCATCAGCAGCACCCAACCAGACAAATGTTCCTGTTCTCCTTTTTCCAAAGCACCTTAAAGTTTATGGAACTGGCATGTCCTGAACCCATGGTAAGAAAGTCTCTAAGCAGGTCCTCACCTCCTGTTCTTCTGAATCTCACAAGCTCTCTGCTGGCTTTTCCTGGTAGTGGAAACAATGGGAGAATCTCCTGTATAGTCTACATGATGCAGCGGATAAAGCATCTTCTGAAAAGTTATACATTGCTATAGTGATAGCCAAAGTTCCTTCCAAAGCCCCCCTTCTTTACTCACACAATGGTTGCCTGTCTGCCCTTGAAACTCTTTCGCAAGCCCTCAGCATTTTTAATTCCTTCCTCTTTGCTCTCCTTTCTCCAAAACAAAGTAGGAATCTGTAATAGCTTAAAAATCCAGGATTTCTCCTTGAAAAGATGCTGGGTTCATCCTACCCCTCGGTTCTCCTCTGTATCCGATCACATGAGCGTGTGTCCTTGTAGACTCTTTCCGAAGCTGGCTAAAGACACTATGATTCATGGCATTGCCCTCTCGCTGTTTTGAAGATAAACCATGGTACTTTCCGAAGCCAGATGATATTTGCCGTAAGCGCTACAGCATTGTCTTTCATTGAAGTTGCTACGTGGTGTTGCCTCCCCTGTACCGTATTTTTCCATTAATTCATCACAGAGAGCTCTTTAACTGGGAGTCCGAACTCAAGTAAAAATCCGACGGACACAACTCTAAAAATCTCAAACCTTCAGGGGCCTCCTCCCGGTTTCACTAAGCTGTCATTTATTGTTATATTTCCCATCAGTTTCTTTTGCTTCTTCTGGCTATTGCTTTTTCCATCATGAAACATAAAATATTGAACTCTTTTGAGGCAAAAGAATGGGATTTTCCTCAGCTCCAGAAAATCCTTCTTAATTTGATCTCCAAAACTTCATGGCAAAAAAGCCCCATGTCCTCTTAGCGCAATGGGGTGATTGGAAAGTCTTTCCTGATTCATGGTCATGACCAACCTCCGTTCCTCCTTACTTTGAAAGATTGGGGAAGAATTCCAAGTCTCCAAATTTCTAGGTAACGCTTGCCTCTCTTTCTTCCTGTTTCTCATGAAAAGCATTTTGCCAAAAACAGCAGGTTTTCCGGACTAAATACACGATTCCTTTCTCCCACACATGTGCTAGATGCTGCATTTGTTTGCTATGGCGGTGTTGAATCTTGTGGGAAGCTGAGGATGCTCCCCAAATTTATAGGATACAAGGCGTACTGGCAGTGGTTCTTGTCACCGCAATAGCTTTCCCCGCAAGATTGGCAGCTTCAGCAATAGACTCCAAAACCGACTATGAAGAGTCTTCCACCGAAGAGGCTTTTCCTTGAGCTTTTGTACTATTTTCATTCTCTCCCAAAGAAAGATATGCTTTATAACTGATAAAAATTGTAATGTCTCTCTGCCCATAAGCTCCGCTGTCTCATTGCCATAATTTCTAACCAAATCACTCCATGGTACATGGCCAAGAGCGTCCAAGAGGGTAGCCTTCTTCTGGTATAGAGGTGTTTAGACTTCTTGTATCCTATACGATACTGGTAATGTTTCATGCTCCACAGAGCATTTTTCTCCATCTTGATAAATTACTGCAAAGGAGTGCTTTTCCGAACTGGTTCGCCGGTGGGATGTACCACCAAAGGAATATCATTCTCTAAATTCCTGTTCCAACATTGTCTATCCTTGGATAAGCCTGTAAAAGCTTAATGGCCTTGTTGCATTCAGTGGAGCCTCCTCCAAATACTGAAAGTTCCCGCGAAAAGTGAAAGGCCTTAACCCTCTTCCACCCTCCTCCAATCGGGGATTGGCTCGGAAATCGGAAAAATGATGTTGCAAAGCTCTGAAAGTTCCTGTAATTCTTCCCTGATGGAAGCTTGGGAAAGGAGCTCTCGCCACCAGAAAGATTCTTCTGAAGGAATGTTCTTGAAAAAGCTAACCTTCCCGGATTTCTTCCTTCCCTGTACAATTTGGATTCTTATCGCCTTGGCTTCATTGCTCATTAATCCCTTCTCATTCACGCTGTTACATACTACATCGATATAAAAATAATCACAAGCCACCCACAGAGTGTCATAAAACGAGATTCCCCAAGGAAACGCTCTATGATACGCATTAAGACTATAAAGAGATGCCAAAGATTTCTCTGTGGTATCTCTTCCGATAATTCCTCTAATCTCTTTCCGGAATTAAACGGATAATGTCCTCGAAGGGCACTGTATGCTGTCGCATTCCTCTGCTCTTCCTTTTCCAAAATCAAGGTGGCCGCCCTGAATCGCCGGCACGGTAGCCTGCATCAGTTGCTGTTAAACCACCACATTGACCTCGCTTAAATTCCTCTTCCTTACACTGTTAAAGCTGGTGGGTACCACAACGACATAGCAATCTTCTTTTCCTGAAACGTCCACAAAAAATCTCCGTGATCCTTCTTCTGCTATGAATCATTATAGTATCCGCCCCTTTCGAAAGCTCTAAAGCATCTTCCATACCTTTCCAAAATCAAACTGATTCTGCAATAAATCATAAAGTCCTTGGTTCTTTTGGGCATTCTTCCTGCCCGATTTTTCTCGGAAAGCCCTCAATACTCGTCCTGTGTCTGCTCCACCTCTGTCCCGAAGAGAGAATTTTCTTCAGTCCCGTCTTATCCTCTATAATCACCATGGATACCCCAAGACGTTCCAGGGCTTCGCAACACGGTCTATACAGTGCTCCTTGATTCCGCCGGTGTCTCCGTCAAAAATACTGGGTTTCGTGGTAACCTCGGCAATAGTCTCACTGTTCTGAAACGGAGCTCATATCCACAAGCTCAATATCCGGCTTACCTTAGCGGTGGAATCGCAGAGCGAGCTTATCCACATTGGCGTCAAACTGACGGGCTCCCTCCTGTACACCTTGGTCTGCTCTACAATCAAACCGGTAAGTCGTCGCGAGCCTCCATGGCGGTAACCAGCGCTTCTTGAGCTCCAGCTCTCAGTCTGCCTCTTCTTACGTCCGGCATGCAAAGTTCGCCTTTGGTTCTTCCAGGCTCTGCGTACTTTTCTTCCTGCGTAGGGAAGTTCAATCAGCTTTTCCTCCGTAGCTTGCCAAAACACTGCAAACCTCTTCCCGACATGGGCTTTTGAACCACCTTCCAGTTATCTCCATGAAGAACATAATCCGGCCGGTATTTTTCCAGATTTTCCCTATAGGATAGGGCTGGACCGTTCTACTACTTGAGCGACTCCGGAAATAGCTTTCTCAAACACGGCCTTTCATGCTCGGAAAAGGCACCAGGGTAGCGCTTGAGTGTTGTGCTAAGCAATCACTGTCCTTCAGCTACGCCCACAATTACTCTTCCAAGACGCTGCTTTTTGATAAGAGCCAAATGTCCCGTTAAGTGCAAATGTCCGTGGAAAAGCAAATGGTATACGGTGCGCTTGATTTCCGGATAAAATATTGATACCACTGCATAAGTCATCCGGATTATCTACTTCCTGGCAAGAGCTATTCAACATCATAGAAAATTGAGGGGAAGGTGCTCCAAAACAGCATGCACAGCTTTCCTTGCATATATAGTCTTGTCTTCTCTCCTCATCACCGATTCACAAAACGCCAATACAATGGCGGAAAGCCATTTTCCGAAAAGTCCTCTTTTTCAAATTTATATAAGGGCTGGGCAGCAAAGGCCTGTTCAAAGTAGGAAATTCCTATCTTTTGAATCCGGCTGCTCCACCACCGCTCTGCAGTCCTTTTCCGGAAGCTCCTTTGCTGTCTTACTTCCCGCCATCCAAAGAACCCTCGGAGCCTCGTCAAAAGGAGAAAACACATCGTCTTTCCACCACCAAATCTCCGTGCATACAGCAAATATCCGTGTTCTTCCAGATACTTTCTCGCCAAATACATGGAATAAATGTAATTGGTGTTCCTGCACTGGGATTCCGGCATCAAAGGTATAGCTTCATGTGGGAGCCCACGATCTCTCCACATAGTGGAATCAGCTTCTCCTCAAAGGGACCTGTGGTAATGATTACCTCGAAATCCCCTGCTCCGCCACCCTGACGAAGCTCGTCTACCGATAATGGTTTCCATGTTGGCAATTTCCGTCACACATTTGGGGTGAGTCTTGGTCAGATCTCCCCATACGGCTAGCCCTTGCCGGAATTTAAAAATTAAGGCTCTTTCATCCTTATCTCCTTTTTCTTTTTCCTTTTTCCAATCTATCTTTTAAAAACCTCTTTGATTTTCTTTTTACTTTTAAACTCAAGTATTTTCTTGATGTACTCCCTCTCTACATCTCTTCCTTTTTCATTAAAAATCTTCGAAATGCGGAAATTACAGACTTGCTTCCTTCTTTCTCATCATCTCCGTAAAGACAAGAACCTGCACTGGAAATTTTCTTGGACATTTGCTTTTCGCACTCGGAATTCGTGAACTGTGCAATTTTAGCCAAATAAAGCTTTTTCATGTTTTTCTGACTGCACAATGGTAAAATCAGCGTGGAAGAGTCCGGGAACCGTCACATAGAAATCCATATTTCCAAACGCTTTTCCGTCTTCCTCATTCTTGGGATCAATCTCATCAGTCACGAAAGCCGGTATATAGACCAATTTATTAGTATACTTTTTAGATTTTTACTAAAGAAAAACGGATCCACGGAAAGAACCTGGTTGAACTCATCATAAGGAGAATGCATCACGACACAATCCGGACGCTCTGAAGCAAAATCATAGTCTTTATAATCTGTAACGGAGCATTGCTTTCGAAATTCTTCTCCCTCATAATGCATATCCGAAAGCTCACCGGTGCCCAGGCGATCGAAATAAGGAATCGGCATGATTTTACAGTCCACATCCTCCATTTGAGAAAGCGCCTCATACAGAGGCAAAAAGCTCTTAAGTTGTTCCACTCGAGTAGGTAAAAACAGAACCACTCTTTTCAATTCTTTTTCTATCGCTAATTTAACTTTCTTTAGGTAGGAACTTGGCTTTTGTACAATATTCTGTAAATCCTTCCATAATGCAGCCGGAAAATCTCCGCGGGTCCCTTTTTTCCTTAGCTCCTGCAAAGGCAGAGCCTTTTTCTAAAAAGCCTGGTAGGAATGATATAGAGCTTCACAGTATTTTTTTCCAAATAAGATACCGTCTCACTTCCCTTCACCGCATTTGACCTCTATAGCATTGCCGAATGCAATAGCCTCCTCCTGCATCTGTCCCATAAGTTGCAAACATATTGCAAACTCACCTGCCATGAAAATTTTCAAAAATCTTTTTATTTTTGCTCCAGATAAGCCCAAGTTTCCAGTGTCATATCTCGAAATTAGGTTCTTTCTTATGCTGTAAGTCTTCCTCTGAAAAATGATAATCGAAATTCCATTTGTCCTTTTAATGCATTCCTTAAGAGATCCTCATACTCTCTATAACAAGGATAATCATGGCTGCCTCCGGCTTTTACTGTCTTATGGTAATCCCCATGTATTTAGCTTTCAAAACACTGTCATAATCTTTCGGTATGGGAAGCTCTGTGTTACAAAATGGAACCCAAGTAGTCTCTGTAAAGGCGGACTTGGGGAAACAAGCATCCTTATGAATCATTCTAAAAGGCATACAAGCCAGCATTTCTCCGCCTTCCCGTTAAACTCCTGGAAAACTTTTGTCCATAATGGCATAGAACTGTCCTTCCAAGGGCTTTTTGGGGTCAAATTTTTATCTGTAATAAGTCCTCAATTGCTTTTTAGTTCCTTCTGAAAAATTTTTGTATTTTTCCTTTTTATTAACAATACCATTCAGCATAGTCCCCAACTATGGATAAGACTTCCATTCTGTAGGCTTCATCTTCAGGATCCTTGCTAACTCATCTACCACAAAGATATCCACTGCTGTAGGGATATGGGAATTCGATGATATTTTCGTAAAACCTTATCTCTATATTTCATTTCTGTAAGTCCGACAGCAGAAATAAAACTGCAAGAATCCTTATTTATTTCCACTGCCGTAAACTTCAGCTCCTTAGGAAGGACTTTTCTACAACCTTTACAAAGCGTTCAAAATCATCCCGCAGCATCATAATATCCAAATCATCATCCCAGGCAATGAAATTATTTTCTCTTACTGCCCCAAGAAGAGTTCCAAAATCCGCATAATAACGAATTTTATGCTTTTTGCATATTTTTGTATCACTGCTAAGATTTCCAGCTGTGCCGCCCAAATCCTTTTAATAATTCCGGGGATATAAAATCCGTTCTCACTCTCATCATAAAAAATTCTCTTGGAAATTCCATTTTCCACTCCTTTTATCTATTCCTTTAGACATCTGATTTTTTACTCTCTATGTCTTTACTCTTCGGCGATTTTTCCTTCTTTCATAAGTTTGTTAAAAACGAGAAAAGAAATATTGACTTTTTATAATGGGTACGGTTCAGAGTGTAAAATTTTACTTTCGGCTATCTTATCCGTCTATACACGACAATATATGCCTTGTTAATTCCTCCTCTTGTCCCAATAAACAAGAGCCTGCAGCAATAATTTTTCTCCCATACTGCTCTACATTCTTCTCCGGTAAATTCAACCAGCTTTTCTATATAGCTTTTTCGTACAGTTTCGGATTGCACAAAGCTATGATCCGCATGGCTACTCCGGGTTGGCATGACATAATAATCCATCATAACGATGGCCTTCCCATCTTCTTCAGTTCGCCCATTCGATTTCCTTTGTCACAAACCAGGGAATATAGACCAGGTTTTTGTATATTTCTTCATGTTCTCGCTATAGAAGAAAGGATCATGCTCTGCACCATATTATTAGAGTCATAAGGGCTATTGATTACAATACAATCCGGCATCATGACATCAAAGGCATAAAGCTTTTATAATCTACATAAGTATAGGATTTGGGAAAATTCTCCAAATCTATTTCTTCTTCCATTAAAGCTCCGTTGCCCTTTCGATAACAATATGGAATGGGCATTAAGAGTACTTCCCAATCTTCTCTTTCTCGCATTTTCCGATAAAAGCCTTCAATACTTGAGAAATGCTTCGCTTTATCCAATAGAATGAGCATGGTTTTTTTCCATTCTTTTTCCAGTGTTTTTCACATTCTAAACGCTTTTCTTTTTAAATCTGTCAATTCTGCTTTTGGGAGATTCGCCCTGCTGAGCCTTTTCATATGCCCTGGAATAAAAATCTCACAATAGCGAGACAAAAGAGCCACTGTTTCCGTGTTCTCTCCCAAACGTTGCTCTATCGTAGTGCCTATAGTTAGCGCTGTATTCTGTATATCTGCCAACGTATTTTGTAAAAAGCTATAATCCTCCTCTCTACTTTTCATCGCCTCTTCTTGCTGTCCCAAAGAACGAAGAACGGAAAAAACCATATCTCTAATATTCTCTTTTTCTCGTGTTCCAAATCTTCTTTTTAAAACAGTAACGGAAATGCCATTTATCCTCTCCTCCCGCTATGTCAATTAAATTTTTCATATCGATGAAAATAGGGATAATTATGGGCCCTCCTGATACGTTCGGTGTTGTATAATCCCCATACTCAATTCTTAAAATCTTATCTACATTTTTAGGCGCAGGAAAAGAAACCCCTTCAAAACTAATGGAAGAAAGGGGAAATACTTCTTCCTGCGGATAATAATATTGCTTGAATTGTAAGGCACCGGGAATCCAAGCATAAAGATCCTTCTTCCCTTTTCCCCTTCAAACTCCTTACAATATTTATTCAATAAGCGATAAACCTGAGGCTTTAATTCTTCTTTTCGGTTAAAGTGAACCTGCAATTTACTTTCCACGAGCTTCAAGGTTTTTTCAAAATGCTTTCCTGAACATTCTCCGTCCAGTACTTTTTTTACCAGCTGAGCCAGAACAATAATCTTTGACTCTCTCAACTTTTCCAGCTCTGCATTTTTAGCTATAGAATCATTTATGCAAATATCTATGGCAATCATATAAGGAAACTCATGATATTTGCTTAATCGTTTATCATCCAAACTTACATCATGGAATCCCAAGCATGCTATAACGTTGCCATAATCTCTGCTCTTTTCAAGGAATTAAAAATTCAATTCAGTGGAATCTCTTTTTCTACCACCTCTGCAAAACGATTATAGTCTTCTCGATTCATGGAAATATCAATATCATCGTCCCAAGGAATAAATCCACCGTGTCGTTTCTGCACCTATTAAGGTACCGTAATCAATATAATAAGAAATATTATATTTTTTTACAGATTCTATCCAGTTCCAGCAAAATTTCTATAGCCGCTGCCCAACATCGTTTCATAATCCCCTGGGATATAAAAACCGTTTCGTATTTCATCCTCAAAAATCTTTTATTAAATTCCATGACATCTCCTTTATTCTATAATTTTATCCCTTTATATATTCCTTATATACTATTTCAGATAATAATTTTTTCAAAACAGAAGCTTCTCCTTCTCCAACTTCGTCAAAGCTTTTTGAAAACTCTCTATGGAAAGAGTTTTTTTCTCTAATGCCTTCTCATAAGACTCCACATTGGCTTGTGAAAATACATTTTTTTCTCCAGTAGTGAAGATATCCCTTAATCATATCTTCCTTAGGAAGAATAGTGAAATCACAGTGAGCAATTCCGGCAACGGTATATAATAGCGCTGATTATAGAGAGATTTCTCCTCTCCTTCTTTGGCCCTTTCCACTATAAAATCCGGATAATAAATCAAATTAGGGGTGAATTCCTTTATCCTATTAGTATCATAGAAGGGATCCAAAAGAAAAACCGGATTCACGTAATCAAAGGCCACAGGTGTCACTAGAATATCCGCCTGTAAACTCTGCAAGTTTAAGCTTTCATAATCCAAGATTTGATATTTCTTCTGAAATATTTTCCCTTCATATATTCTTTCCCTAAGCTCTCCCTTAACATTTTTAAAGCCATAGGGTACAGGAAGAAGGTGAGGCATCCATCTTCTCCCCTTCCAGTATCTTTTTGAAAATCTGCAGCCAAACTTTCTTCAAAACAGGAGTAAGAATAGGCTAAAAATACCACTCGTATCTTCCAATCCTTCTGAAAATTGTTCCTTAGCATTCTCTATCGTCTTTAGAATTTGATATATCTTAGCTGTCGTCTCATCATGATAATGATCCTCTCTCTTTTTCAGGCAACTCTTCTGAGAAAATATATTCTTCGTCTACAGCTTTTGCCACGCATTCATAAAGTCGAAAAACCATAGTGCAAAAAGCTTTCCAGTAAACTCACCGAAGGAAAACTTCCTCTTGTTTCAATAGCATTTCCTATCGCTAAAGCATCTTCCTGTGATTTTTGGCATAGGAACTTTAGTTCTTCGCCATCTGGCCTCTTTTCAAAGCATTCTTCCAAGACCGTTCAAGCCGGCAAAACTTTCCAAAATCATACTGCGTACATTATTTCTTTTACTGTCTCTTAAAGTCTTCTTCCAAAAAGAAATATCGATAAGGATCCCCTTTTCTCCAAGACTATGGTGGAAAGTACTTCTCTGAATCTTTATAAAAGGGATAGAAATGTCCTCCTAAATTTTGCTTCGGAATAAGATAATCTCCATATTCCTCTTTCAAAAACTTCCCTCCAAATTTGAAGGAGCTGAAAAATTCTTGTCCATAAAGGGATAGTTTCCTGCATGCATCTCCCAAATACCAGCTCCTTCTCATCCTCCCCTTGCGTCTTAAAAAGCATAATCCGGCCCCTCAAGCCACATACTTTGTATCTCGATCACTCTACAAAGCTATATAAACTGTCCATTGCATAATAGATTTCTCCCATAAAAGACTTGCCATCCTTTGGAAATAGCATCAGGTTTCCTATTCCATAAGGCTCTAGAAAGCGATGTATTGCCTCTCGAATATCGGCAAGCTCTTTTTTCCACTTCCGACATAATTGAGCATAATTCGACTCTTTGTCTTCTTCAACCTTTAATAAAAGAAGCCAGATATTAGAATATCTTTTTGCGTTCCTCTTCCTTCTCATCATCTAAAACATCTTCAAAATACGGATATCTACTCCTACATAGAAGGAAATTGCTTTAAAAATTCCTGCTTTTTCCGGATAAAGACTTGGAGACTTCATCCTGGCAGCCATAGAACTGGCTGTCACTCTATCTTTGCCTACATAATAAAAGCCAATTTCTTCCGGTAGCTCTTCCTCAATACAAGCTGCAAAACGTCTAAAATCCTTTCGATACATGGAAATGTCCAAATCATCATCCCAAGGAATAAATCCCTTATGCCTCTAACTATTCAAGTAAAAAGCACCGCAATCTATAAGAAAGTGATTCTTCTTACAAAATCCGTCCAAAAAGAAGAAGCTGTAATTCTGCCGCCCAGGCTCGCTTCATGAGTCCCGGAACATAAAAGCCCTCTATCACTTCATCTAAAAACTCATTTTGAAATTCAATTTCTTCCTCCTAAAAAGATACCCATATACCTTTTCCATAATGCATCCGAAGCTATTTTCAGCTCAATAGCATGCAGTAGCGATATCTTTACTTTTCAGTAATGCTTCCATGTCTTAGGCAATGCTTCAGAAATTGCTTAGCTAAGCCTACTATTCTCAGAGCTGCTCCGGTAGCTCCGGAATATTCTTCTAAAATCAAGCAAAAATCAACAAAAGGAGCGGCTGCTTTTGCATCGCTCCAAAGATTTCCTTTCATTTTTCCTGCATCATGCTGCTAAAGCATCATCTTTTTCCTTCCTTGGCGGCTATTCGAAAAGCCCTACTCATCCTTTTTCTTTTTCTGGTATGCTCAAAAATCGGTCGGAACACATGATTTCGTACCTCCGACTCCTCTCCGGAGCTCATTCGGAGGCTTGAAGTCCATAACCGTAGGTTCCCCTCATTGGTCTTTGCAAACCACCACCAGCTCAACTCTCTATCCATCTTGTCAAAGCGGTAACGGAAATGAACAATATCATCTTCCTCCAAGGCTTCCCGAGTTCTCATAAAGATTCCCCCTGCACTTAAATTCCGGATAATGCCGAAAAATGTCCCTCTTCGTCCCCTTCTCCTTCTTTTACAAAGGAAGTTCCATCTGCTACGGATACGCGCACATCGTTTTGTCGCTGTACTGCGAAGCACTTCCTATCACATCGCAAATGCATCCAGGGATAGGACTGTCCGGAAAGGCCGGATTTCTTTTTCATTACAACTTCCGCAAGGGTTTCAATCATCCCCTGCCGCTTATCATAAAAATCTATTTCCGAAACAAAAACGGCTGTCTTGAAACTTATAGCCTTTAAAGTAGAAAGATTTCCTCTCCTGTAATTCCACATCTACCGGAAGGTTTCTCCTCCTCCGGCCAATGAACCATGCCTCTATTGCAATCTCGTAATGTACCATCATTCTACTCCCTTAAATGAACAGCATTTGATCAATCCGAAATTTCCCCGATACGGGATGGCATCATCATCTGCATTTGTAATAGTAAACTTCAGCTTTTGACAGCTCTTTTTATCCAGTGTTACCGTACCATTGTCCGCTCCGTCTCCTGCCGCTTCTCTGCCGGAATTTAAAGCGCATTGCTAGAATAGACTGAAGCTGCTCCGGAGAAAAGCACATTTTGACCTCCGGATAATCCCAGACCGGAAAAAGAGGTTGTTGGAAGAACCTGTTAAAAGCCCCAAGCCCCTGTAGACAACAAACTGTTTGCGGAAATACTGTGAAGAGCTTCCGTAGCTGCTTGTGCTGCTGCCCTGTCCGAAAATAATTACTTTTTACATTGCCGCGGAATCCCCCAGATCGACCATGATTTTTCTTTACATGAGTTCTGAGTCTCCTATGGGAGGAACGCCATTGTGCTTTTACCGCGCCGGGGCCTGCAGTGTAGGCGGCCAAAGCCAAAGGTACGGAACCGAAGCTTTTGATATTATCTCGCAACAGCTTCGCTCCTCCCATAATATTTTCATAGGGATCGAAAACATTCTTTACTCCCAGACTCTTGGCAGTGCCGGCATTAACTGCATGATGCCTGGAAAGCTCCTGCATGAAAACATCGTTAGGATTAAAGTTTGACTCCGCCTTGGCCACCGCAATCAAAAAGAGATTTGGAGACTCCGTAGGTTCTGCTGGCTTCCTCAAAAATGGCATCATATTGCAGCCGCACCTGCAAAGGACTTTTGCTTCTGCACATTTTGCATTACAGGCGAAAGAAGTTCCTGTAGGGTACCTTGTGTTTTGTATTCAGCGCAGACTGTGCCTGCACAGCATTCTGATTCTGAGATGCCATTTAAGATTGAAATTCCATTTGCCATCTAAATCTTTACCCTTTTCCTGTAAATATATGGTGAAACGTCATTTGTTCCAGTTCTATTTTGCACTATCTTTTTCTTTTATCGGCAAGATGGGAGGGTTTTTATAAATCTTACAGGAATTTGCAAGGGAAAGTAGGGAGTAGGCTACGTAAAGCAGAGGTAGTACTCCTTTTCAGGAGATGATACATCCTACGTAACATGAGAGTAGTACTCTTTACGAGGCACGCTCGCTAAGCTCGGCTCTGTAGCGGTACTAAGCACTAAGAAAAGCACTGGGTGCAGAGTACACGAGCTGACCTCACATTGCCTTTAAAGGGGTACTTCTCCTGCGTTACTGTATATCGCATGCCCCAAAAAGAACGATTAAATGGCTTTTGCTCATAAGCATCTACGTCACACATTCCTAAAGGAGTACTGCTCTTGCTTTACGGTATGTCATGCCGGTAAGAAAAAGAATCGTCCTTCCCCTACCGGTTTCCCTAAACCTTTTTGCAAATACCTCCTTCCTCCGAAGCGCTGAAGATTTTTCATTGGAAAATCAAGCTTCTCCATTTCGTCGGAAGGATTTCCTTTTTCGCATTAGCGCTTCTAGGTATTCCGGCAGAGGGAGGAGCACTTCTTTTTGAAGGCAATGTGAGGCCATCGGTACCGCTCGAAGTAAACGTAGTTCTTTCGAGCTTAGTACCGCTATGAGCCGAGCTTTAGCGGGAGCGTGCCTGAGAAAAGAAGTCGTCCTTCCCCTGCCGGTTTCCTAAACCTTTTTGCAAGAATTTCTCCTTTCCCCCAAAGCCTGAAGATTTTTCATTGGAAAAACTCAAGCTTCTCCATTTCGTCGGAAGGTTTTCTTTTGTCACATTAGCACTTCCGAGGCATTCCGGCATGGGGAGGAGTACTTCTTTTTGAAGGCAATGTGGGAGGCCATCTGGTACTTGCTCGAAGAAAACGTAGTGCTTCGAGCTTAGTACCGCTATAAAGCCGAGCTTAGCGAGGGCGTGCCTGAGAAAAAGAAGTCTCCCTTGCCGGTGTCTCTAACTTTTTATTGCAAAAATCCCTCCTTTTCCTGAAACCCGAAGATTTTTCATGGGAAAATCAGCTTTTCCATATCGTTGGAAGGATTTTTCTTTTTCACATTAGCACTTCAAGGCATTCCGGCAGAGGAGGTAGCTGCTTTTTGAAGGCAATGTGAGGCCATCGGTACCTTGCTCGAAGAAAACGTAGTGCTTCGAGCTTAGTACCGCTATGAGCCGAGCTTAGCGGGAGCGTGCCTGAGAAAGAAGTCTCCCTTCCCTTGCCGGTTTCCTAACTTTTGTGCAAAAATCTCTCCTTGACCATGCAAAGCTTCTTTTCCATTGAAAAAGCAAGGGCTTTCGCCCCTTGCTTTTTATTATGCTGCAGCGCCGTCAGCTCCCAATACCACGCCTTCTACAGTGGTATTCTTCGACATCTTCCTGCTCGTCAAAGTAATATTTCTTTCCGTTAATGACCTGGAAGCCGGTTTGCATCAGCACCGGTCTTATCCATGTAGTACCATTCTTGGTCCTTCAGTAGCCAGACCAATCTGCATTTTTTCCCTGCAAATCCTTATTCATATAGTACCACTGGCCACGGCTGTTTTGCCACCAGCCGAAAATCATATAGCCGTCGGTTCCGAAGAGGTACCAGGTTTCCGGATCCACCTGTAGCCAAGTGTTTGCCGCCATGGTGCCGTCTTCCTTGAAAAAGGCATATTTGTCCTCACCGGTTTTGGTGATTCCTGTTTGCATAACCCCTGCTCGATCCATAAAGAACCAAGCACCGTTACGCTCCAGCCAGCCCTTTTTCACTTTACCGTTTTTCATCGATAAAGTACCAATGCCTTCCCACATAACGCCAGGAATTTGAGCTACGCTGTTTCCTTCAACAAAGCATCATCGATGCTTTTTCTCATTTCCGAAGCGCTCACCGGGTTGCTCCCTCCGGTTCCTGCAATTCCTCTGTGGAAGCGGTGACAAACTCTCCATCCTTCATATACTGCTTTTCCTCATCGGTGGAGGGAGTTGCCTTAACCTCGTAATAATAGGTCTTTCGTAAATCCGACATTGCCTTGGATAAAATCCAAAAATGTGGTCTTTACGTTGGTAAATTCGGTAATCTTCTTGATCATCTCCATACAGTACCACCGTGTGAGTAGGCATAGCTACTTTTTCAAATCGCCATGGTATGGGCTTTGTTCCAACCGGCACGGGAGGTTCTTCCCAAAAACCATTCGGGGAATATAATCCAGCTTCAGCAAAAAGCTCAGAGCCTCTAGGGCTGGCCTCCACAAGTTGGCACCGGAAACGTTGACTTTGCTCTTGTTAAAAATTCGCAGCAAATACCTTTGTTGTCCTTGGTTCCCAAAAGCACTTCCACTCTTACCTTCTGAGCCGGTACCCAAGATTCAAAATTTTTCTATACTGGATGGAACGGATTTCCATAATTCTCCAAAACGTTGATTTCCGGAGAATAATCTCTTCCGCATCTCCGTACTGACTCTGAAAGTCAATGCTGACCGATTCACCACGGTGGAATCCGCCGCTCTGGCCCTATTCTCAAATGGAATTAAGAAGAGCCACAGGAGTAATAGAAAGAGAATAAGTCGTTCCGCCAGCTCCAGGAATTGCATTTCTCTGCCCCCAAAGCCATTAGCGTCTTTTTTTCTTTCCCTTCCATTTTCCTTCAAAATCGATCGATCCTTCTTCTTCATTGCTATCTCCTGCTTTCTTCTCAATCTTCTCCATTTTCTCCAATGTATTTATCGGTTTTTCTTAAATTTTATAAATATAAAATTTCAACAAGTACAATTATTCTAGAATATTCTTCACTATTCTTGACTTTCTTCCAAATACCATAATACTTCTTTTTCGCAAATACACAATTCTATTTTTCTTAATTATCTGCAAAAAGCGCATCTTTTACAAAATACATTTTTTGCAAAAACTTTTGATTGGGCATAAAGGTGATATAAGCTAAAACGATCTGTTGACAAAATATCCCTTATCTTCCAAATTCTCCTGCAGGAAAATGCCGTCAGCATGAAAGGAAAACCGCCCACAGAGGTATTCTTCAGCATTTCTCCGCTCTCCTCTTGAAATAGCGCCAATCTCCGTCGATTTTCTGCCAAACCGGTTTCCATGGCACCGTTGCTGTTTAAATAATAGGTCTTTTTCATTTCTGGTCAAGAGCGGTAAACATTACCCCAACAAACTGTTGTCCAGTTCATTGCAGTAGTACCATCTGCCCTGCCAAAACAGCCAGCCGGTGTGCATCTTTCCGTCTGCTTCAAAATAATAATATCTGCCCTGGATGACTCTCCAGTCTCCGGCAACAATTCTCCTGCCACTTGACCGTTGGCGGCCTCCGCTCTCGAATCAAATAATACCACCGGTCCCTGATCCTTCACCCAGCCCACGGCCATGGCTCCGCTTTCCTGGAAGAAACTACCATTTGTCCTGGATTTTCTGCCAGCTCCTTCACCATCTTGCCGTCCGGCTGGAAATAGTACCAGTATCCGTCAATTTTCCCCAGCCCTTATAGAGCTCTCCGCTGGGCAGGCGGAAAAATATAGCTTCCGTCCGTTTCCTCCCAGCCGATCTCCGTCCCCGCTTGAACCTTCTCTCCTTCTTTTCCTTTACCGTCCGAAACATCCCTGTCTCGAATTTTTTTAAATCGGAGGATTCGGTATAGCGCTACCTCTGAATATTTTTCTTTTCTTGGCGTCCTTCACCAAGGTTTTTACCTTCACCATGTAACGTCCGGCCTTGGTCATAGGGATAAAAATTATACTGATTTCCGGAAAGCTTTTCTATTTCGTGAATTCTGCTGCCGTCTCGAAAAAGTTGAACCGAATAAACGCCGGAATCCACTTCTCCCGGCTGCCAGCGAACGGATCCCAGACTTTTCTCATTCCAGTCCACGGAAACCGGGGCGTCATAGGCTCCTTCCACGGCCTTCATTTTCAAAGTCAAAACCAGATCATCACCCTCTCTTTTCGCGGAAACATAATATCCTCCTGTAATATGAAAGGAGGTAGCCCTGATAGGAAGCCAGAAAATAATTATCGGTCACATCGGTAGGGCTTAGGGTAGAAGGAGTTCCACCCTTCCCACCTTTACGTTGGACTTATTCTGTCCTCCCCATTCTGCGGCGGTAATGGTAAAAAGAGAACTCTTTCCCCTTACGGTTACCTCATGCTTTTGAATTTCAGCCTTTTCGATTAAAATTTCTCCGGGACTGTCTCCGGACTCAAGCTTTGAGTAAATCTGAATATGAATACTGTTAATCGGTTTAGAGGCGGCAAAACTCACTCTGCTAGAAATACAAGAAAAAGGCATAGTCCTACGAGAGCTATCCCTTTTTCCAAAAATGCAAAAATTTGTCCTTCATGATTACCCTCTTCTTAAAAACCAAGAGAGAAATTGTTTTTCCGTTCTTCCTTCTTCGTTCCCGTTCTGCCCGATCCTTCTCCGGATCCCCGGTAAAAGCCGAGGAAATAGATATGATCTCCACTATCGCCTGCAAACAATTCCTCAGGAATTTCTGCCCCCAGTTTCATTTGGGTAGAAGAGAAGCCAAACTGTCGTCCTCATAGACGGGGACGCCTGACTTCATTGCGGTTTCCGTGATTTTTCCGCCATGTGGCTCTATACCGGCCGCCACAATCATAGGGCGCCGTTTTTCCTCATTATCATACTTTAAGGCTGCTGCCTTTTTTCTCCATTATCTTACTAAAGTCTCGCCACTTTCTCTCCTTTATTTCCGAAGATAGTATTCTATCGACAGTTTTTCATCCTTGAAAAGGACCTTTCCTTAACAAAAACTCTTACACTTAAATTTACGGCTCATAACAAATAAGGCTCGATAATCCTTCCTTGAAGTTTACTCTCACTTTGCCTTAAATCCTTACGCTTACTAGCCCTTCTCGCTTCCTTAATCTCCGGGAAAACTTCCTGAATCCGGAAGTCTCTGGTCTTTTGATATACCCCGAGATTCGCTACGGAAAGTCCGTTCTTCTTAAGATAGTGGGAAAGCAGTCCTCCACATCCTTCTGCTTATCCATAAGCTCCCTCCGGCATAGCCGAAATCCACTGCATATCGGAAATACCGGAAAATGATTTCCAAAAATTCACCCAGGCTCTGAATGTTAAACTCTAAAAGCATCTCGCTGCTTTCCGCCGGCACTGTCCTTTGCTTCCGCCAGTCCACCCACATCTCTGCTCTATCACATCCTTGTCATCGTAACGAAGGGTGGTATCACCAAACGTTGCAGGCATATATACACTTTCATTGACCAGCAAAACCGTGCAAACTTCCTGGAAATGGAAAGTAGTTTTCCAGTTCCTGCCTTTCCTTCCGCACCGGCCTTTAAAAATCCAGTGAAAGAGCTTGGGAAGGCATTGTCCTCCCTGCCCCTTGACCCGATCTACGAGTGCCCTTAAATGCTTCCCTCCGGATTTCCCTTAAACAAAAGACTGCAGTCGGGATTATTATTCATCAGCAGTCATCCTCTTTGCTTTGCCAAAAAGCTCCTCGCTGGAGCCGTTTTTCATGCTTTCTAAACTCGCATACAAAAGTACAACATCACCACCGCATTTCTTACCGCTGTAGTCATGGGGTTCTGGAAATGAAGTTGGACATGAAAGGAATAACTCTGATTACTACCTAAGCGAAGTATTTTCCTCCGTCTTTCCCTGGCTCAGCCTGAGTTCCAAGCCGGGACAGCAGGTCCTCAAACTCTCCTGAAAGGAGTGGAAGCAGCATCTCATCAATATCTCCCGCAATGGTTTCCATCTGTTGCAGAAAATGTCCGGAAGACGCGAAGTCGTTATAGGTCTTTCCGAAATTCAAAATCGCATTCTTTCAAGGAAGGAGAACATTGCTGCTTAACATTCCTCCTTAAATTATTAAAGAGATTTCGGAGAATTTGACTGTGCGCCTTCTGGTCGATCCTGTAAAATGCCTTTTAAATCCTCAGGGCTTTCCATCTCCATGAAGTGAAAAGCTCCTCCATTACCTGACCGATTTCCTCCTTTCCTGGGAAAGCGCCAGAGCGCCGTCGCCAAAAAGCACAGTCTCCAACTGCTCTAGGAAGATTTGCTGCCTGGAGAAAGCTCCTTGGTAAAGGCGGCGTATAGTTCCCTTCAAAATCTACGCCGGTAAGCTTCTCCGGTAAGCGGTGCCGGTTTGTCCGGTACTCTGACCGTCTGCACGATTCACCGCACCTGGGGAAACCGGATTCTTTATAGAAGGATCCTATGATTATTCTCTCCCGTGATTAAATCGACATCCGTAATCGGGAAGAACTTTACCCAAAATGTTTTCGCTATTTTCCTCCTTGACGTATCAAAATGATTTCAAAAATTGCAATTTTAATGGACTCATTCCTTATATCGGACAAAAACTCTGCCGATATAGTAGAGTGGAAGAAGGGTTTATCTATTCATTTTTCTTGTGAAGGAAGAGTATTCGGCGAGTTTCGTATGCAAGGACGAAACTTGGAGCCATTTAACGTGGGAAAACCTAGGAGGACAAAATGAACTCTTTCTATCAGACCTGATTTTAACACTCGAGTAGATTATCAAACTCGTCAGCAGCACTACCACAGAAGCCGGTAGACCAGGTAGAAGCTACACAGAAAGTGATGTAGACAGATTGTCCCTTTCTAAGGGAAACGTTGTAGACGACAGAAGCTTTGCAGCAGCTGTTCAAAGCTACCAATGATTCTCTGCGTAAGTGCCTCTGACAAAGAGTAGCAGAACTTCACTCAGCAAGTTCAGGCAGGAACCTATCTGTCCAGTGCACAGCGTATCGCTGAGGAAGATGTTAGACTAGGATTACAGATTAACAGAGAGAAGAATGATGAATATTTCCAACAGAGAAAAGTGGGAACAGCTCCTGCCCGTATCTGGAGCTTTCTCCTTTGTTTCTGCTTTTAGTGACTTGAGGATCTTTAAAATCGTCTCCGCATCTAAAATGATTTGAGGAGTTAACCCGACTGGGTCAGTGAAGCACAACCTCACTCTGCTTCTGTTTTCGAGGTCTAGAGCAAAAAGAGTAGTTACAGAAAGAATGTGATTTGCCCTCGTTCCATGAGACAGAATTTCTAACCGATTCCGGAAGAATTGCGGGAGGATTGGGAGAATCCAATTGCATCTTTCAGACAATCTGAGACGCTTTATACATTCCAGAGAAAAGCCGATAGAATATTACAGGTTCACCAGCGAGCATTTCCCAGCAGCTTCCAGGGGACAGCTGAGCATCTTTCCTGGATAGAAGTGCACTCTCTCTTCCGAGGGAATGAACCTTATGTGCGTATTTTTCGGCTCATTTTTAGAAGTCTTAAAATTTTTAAACAACCTTCTTAGGAGGACACCTGGTAAGAGCAACCTTTTCCCGGCTTTGATACAGCCCTTTTCCGCACTGCGGATGAATCAGAAAAATTAGATGTAGTTGGGCATAACTTAGCCAATATGAATACTGAGGGCTATACTGTCAAGAGCTAAAGACCTCCTCTATTAACTCAGAAAACCCAACCTCCTTTTACATGAATTCCAACGATGTAAATGTGGGTTTCGGTGTGGCCATGGATGAAGTACGCCAGTTAGAGATCAGTTTTGGACGGACAATACCGTACCCAAAACGGAAAAATCCTTTATAACGAGTCTCATCGAGAATCCTTGAGTCTCTTTCTCTGTTTTTGATGAGACCATGCAACGGAATCCGTTCCTCCTTTGACGACATCTCCAGCGTTCCTTAACCAATATGCAGGGACCCTTCCAAGGTGCAGGCATCCTGTTTATGAAGGTGAGTTAATGTCCAGAGTGTAGCTATGACAACTTGATGAACTCTGCTGTGGAGAGCATTCACCAGGCAGAAAAAGAATGAGTTCCATAAGATTGATGGAACCAACACTCTGAAAACGGTGAAATCCAAAAAGATTAACTCTTTGGTTAGCGATATCGAGATTTAAATAATCGAATCAAAAAGAATCAGCTTTTAGGAAACCCCTGCAGTAGAGCTCAGTGATCAGAGAAACTTAAAGCTGGATGAGCTTTCCAAGTATGTCCTATCGAAGTGGAGCACTTTCTCGAGGAATACAGCCTCCCACTCCTCCCACAACCCGTTATCGTATTTATAACTACGATTCCGCAGGAAATGGGAAAAGGGACGTTCCGACTGGCCGGAGGATGTAAGAGTAAACCTTGTTTACCGTGACAGCAGTGCGAAACGGAACGGAAGTAAAGAAAATCACCCCTGGTTAACGGTGCTATTGACGAGACTTACAGGATGCTTCCGGAAAGCACAACAACGTAGGTAGGTGGAGCTTGCAGCAGGAAGCATTGACGCTCCTTTGAATACCAAGTTGAAGTTTACCGGCTTCAGAAGAGAGAGTGCGGCGGCAGATACCTTACTACAGACACCAAGGACGCTCGTTTCTCCTCCGGATCCGGTACAGGCCAGCCTGATATGCTTTCCACCTCCGATGTGCGTGCTTTATACGAGGCGTGAGGAACCATTAACCTGGCAGACTTAGGCCAGCAATGAAATGAATTTCTATAGCTATGATTTCTATATGGGAAAACTGGGACCTTTTGGCAGAGACCTTTACCAAGAACATGAACGAGGTAAATAAAAGGGTAACACTTAACTATGCGCTGGCGTAACCAACCCCAACCATGTCCTAATGATTAATAAGGATAATGCCGGTGGAACGATCCCAGCAATGTTACCGCAGCCAATATCGGAATTTCGCGAGGCTGGGTAAACGGAACCACCCATATCGGAACCAACGGTTTTAGAACGGTGCTCGGTCACCAATCGAGGAGAGGTACCACCGATACGGTTTTGGAAATGCTGGAGCAGATGACTTCTCCTATGATGAAGATGAATAACACTAAACCAACTATGCGGATTACATGAACAATGTATCCACCATTTAGCCACCGATTCCCATGCCAATAAACGCACAGGAAATCAACAAGGTGGTATTAGAGGGAATCAACACCCAGAGATCAGCTCGGAGTCAGCTTGGACGAAGAGGGCAGCAAACATGTATGACCTACTCTCTTCCTACAACGCAGCTGCAAGACTGATGACTCACATTAAACGATACCTTGGAAACCTTACTGGCTATCGGACGATAAGAATTTACGGGAGCTATACCTTGCACAGGGAATGGTCTCATTTTTATGTCAAGGTTTGAAGGAGTGTAGGGTCTGTAGTCGGGGCATCGCCCCTGCTAACCTCGTTTTCGCAGCGGTACTAACTCTGCTTCTGGCTTGCTTGCTTTCTCAGTAAGTACCGGCGGCCCAGATTGCCCTCTTACAGACCCAGCACCTTCTTTCGCTTCGTCTTATTAAATCCCACAGTCCTTCCCTTCGCCGGCATTCGTAAACACTCAATGGGCTCAGATTGCCCTCTCACAGACCTACACTCCCTTCGGCTTCGTCTTTGCTTTCTTAAAATGCGGGTAGCTATTTCCTGTATCTAGAGAGAGTTTTTCTGAAAAATACTTATAGTTTAAGAAAATAGCTCGATATTAGCAATGAAAAAGAGCTAAAAACAGCCTTTCTTTCATCAGGGAAAGGATGCTCGAGAACATGGAAGAAGCAAAGGATAAAACATCCGGAAAGAATGGAGTAAATCATGAGAGTAACAGCAAGAACCTCATTATCAGGATTATGCAAAGTCCGTCTGGAAATCTTCATGGCAAGTTAAACGAGTTCATGGAGCAGGTTTCACCGAAGAAAATACAAGGCAGCTGATGAGAACCCCATTGCTTACTATGCCGGAAAGCGAATGGACAATCAGTACATGGATGCCGAGTCAAAGAAAAGGCATAATCGACGACGTAAAGAATCGTTTTGTACCAGCAGGAAAAAGGTGCATTAAGCATCTAGGAAGATATGCGTGCCGTTAATCACTAAGGTGCTCGCTATTGCTAACGATAGCCAGAATGCTAATGAAGGAACTGTGGGAACCCTATGAAACAGAGTTTACCCAGCGTCTCATCCGTAGTAAACACCTTGAATTCTCAGTATGACAATCTTATGTCTATGGCGGAAACGATATGACCACCGTTCCCTTCTTTAAAGGAGGATTTAAACGGTACCAATCCAAGTATTACCCCAACCTATACCCACAAATTCCTCGGGAGACAGCAGCCACAGAGCTGAAACATTGAGCACAGCTATGACGGAACAAACTACAAGAATGAGTTCTCCGGTACCGATGTGACGGGAATGCCCCTCAATGAAAAATGATAGCTTAAAGATGATTCTTTCCGGCTATGAGAGAGCAGGGAATGAGTACCGGCTACGGTTCTTAAGAGACAGAAGTACTCTTTAGATACCCACACCGGCGGTTTAAAACACTGATCACCGGATCTCTTCCTCCGATACTCTGGAGAGGCCTGAGGATGCAGATGCCATCCAGAGAATCAAGGGTGCCTCTAACGGAGGTCCTGTTGTAGCTGAGGAAGATTCCTTGGCAACAGCCCGGTAGCCTTAATGTCTCAGGCAATTTTTAACTTCCCACCAGTATAGGGAAGCCCTTAAAAACAAATACAAATGTGTCTCACAGGAAATCTCGTTTTCATAAAGATATGTCCGACTTCATCAACCAAAAATGATGATGCGGAGGCAAGAGTCAGCGACAGCTACAGAGAATTGGGTATTAAGTATGCCGCACTGGAAACTACCCAGAGTAAGTTAGATATTACGATGGATACCTCCAGGAGGAATATACTCTAAGCTGGGTGTGACTCTCATGATGCAGTGGTGAAGATGTATCTCCACCAATATAGCTACAATGCCGCAATGAAGGTTGGTTCCAACATCATGCAGTCTCTTTTATTTGATTTCGTTGGTAGATAAGAAGAACAGGTCATCTCTCCATTAACCTGACCACGGCAAGGCGATTGCTGTAGTTTCTATAGCAGGTTGGAAACAGGAGGCGAGTATGGGACAACTCATCAAAGTAAGTACGACTGACTTTAAAGCGATTCACCTAAGCAGTGGTGGAAAGCTGGTCCCTTCCGATCAAATTGACCAAGCACGAGGGAGAGCGCTTCGTCTAAGTACCATTGAAGCACAAAAGCCGGAAAACAGGATGCTGCTTTGCAGTATAAGGTAAACTGGCAATACCAAAGAGTAGAAAACCATTTGGCTTTACTACTCCGCCATGCAGGCTGTCTCTGCCAAAAGAACGGAGACGGGCACAGATTCCTTACCCCTTACAGGAGCTGATACCCAATCCCCAAATCTCTATATCCAAGGCAATAAACAAAGAGCAGTTGCAGAAACACTGGAGATCTTAGAATCTCAAAGAGCTATAAGACAAGAAAAAACAGCCGGCTATCCTCAAGATAGGGGAGCCTTTGAAATGCGGGTACACAAGGAGATTTATCTTATCTTCCCGCGATGGATATGACCATCGTAACCCAAATGCCGGACATTAAATTCGAGTATACCGGAGATTTTATCTATTTTCCGAAAAAACCTGATATGGGCGGATCCATAGATTTAGAAAGCTGAAATCTTACAGAAGTCCCTTTGCTTTTGGCAGGCAGCATAGGATACAGCTGTCCCTCTCCGAAAGGAGGGAGGGAAATCTCCAAAATTACAAACACGATCATTATTATTCTATGGAGGAAATTATGCAATTACATACCAAGGACTATGGCGTTATCGATTATGAGGAGAAGGATTTGTTTCATTTCCCTGATGGGCTTTTCGGCTTTTCAGAGGTGCAAACTATCTTCCTTATGTTTAAACGAAGAGGAAGATTCTACCATTCTTCTTTACAGGGAGTAGAGAATCCTGATGGCTTTCGTAGTCATCAATCCATTCTCACGGATCCTGACTATGCTCCAAACCTTACCGATGAAGAGCTCTACTTACTTAGGGGTTAAGGATGCGGAAGAATTGAGCTACTATGTGACCTGTGTTTTACAGGCAGACTACCTGACAATACTCGTAAATTTTGAAGTGTCCTTTGGTGATTAATCCAGAGAATCATAAGGGCATGCAAGTAATACTTGAAGCAAGCGGATACGAATACAAACACACCTGGCAGCTTTGAATCTGTACAGGCAAAGCAGAAGGCTGCCGTATAAGATAGCCTGGAGGAGTTTCCACAGGATGTGGAAGAAAGAGGTGAAGGAAAACCATGTTAATTTTAAGAAGAAAAAGAATGAAAGCATTTTAATAGGCGATAATATTCGTCTTACGGTACTGAAACTGCCGCTGATCGGCGTGTCGCATTGCCATTGATGCTCCAAAAACATATCTCCATCTTACGGGAGGAGGTTATCCTGCGTGGAAGAAGCCAACTCGCTCTGCTGTTGCAGGCGACTCCAATGCAATCTTCCAGTTACAAAACGGTTTATTAAAAATCTTGCCGTAAGCAAAACCAGAATGATGAGTAAGAAAGTCCCCGGAAAAATTCTCCGGGACTTTGTTTTATGTTCTACTATGTCTTTCACCCTATATACTACACTTTTATGTTCTTATCCTGCTCTTTAACGATTCCTGCTCCATGGCTTTTTGGGTCCCTTGCCCCTGGCTTTTCTGCTCTCTTTATGGAGAAAAATCAAGAGTAAGGATAGCTGCAATTCCTATAATCTGAGGACTGTACATAGATCAGGAAAAAGAAGAGCTTCAAAGAACCATTTTGATACCTGTAGAGATTTTCTTAAATCCTGTCTTCAATCTATCCTTAAAGCCTTCCTCCTTCTGCTCTCTTGCCTCCGGCTTTTGACTTTTCCGTCAAAGTCAGGTTTAAGGTGGCAGTTAATCCTGTTGTCATATTCCAGAATCTGGCTTCCGTAGTTCTCCAGCTGATAGTGTATCTCTGTTAAACGGTCTCCAGAATCAGAAGTCGATCGAGATTTTCCGCCTTGTCCATTAAAAGCCAGAACCCTCCTGCTCCTTTTCTAAAGAATTCTTATGAGCTCAAGATCATGGTACCGCAAACGAACATCTTCCAGATTCTCGTTAGAGACTTAATTTGTCCCTCTCCTCTACGAAAGTAAGGGATCATCCATCTTATCCTTTTGAATATGAATGGTAAAAATACATTTTTCTAAAGTCGCTATAGCTGTCGTTATCCCGAAAAATCCTCTGATTCCACATAGCGGACATTGCTTTCACTTTTTCTCGAAGCGCCTTTTTGCTCCGGAATATCTTGTATCGATTTCCATATTCACGGATGAATCTTTTTCCGAAATCTGAACATTGGAGTCCTCCGAAAACATCGGGAGTATTGGAATCAGGCGTATTGAACTCAGGATTGCTTACTTCCGGAACGGTCTCCCTCAGCGGCTTCTCCCTGAGAGGCCTGGGAACTCTGGTTTTCCCTAGTAACTACAGAATCCTTTCCGGCATTGGATTTTGCCACCTGTGCTCCTGCAAAAGCTGCTTCACTGTGACCTTTCAGCCTCTGCCTCCCCATATACCCCACTCTTAATAGAGTTATCCTCTATAGCTTGTGTCTTTTCTGCTCCGATACAAGCTGTCAATACCCTGCGTGGATAAAATGGCGGCACAATATCCTATTGCCAAAACAGATATTTTTCTTTTTCCTTCCTCATAATCTCCTCCTTGGCTTATGCCCTGATGTTGCATGGGTCGTCTTTCCTTCTTAACGAGTATCACCGGCGTAATATGCGTATCTCGTTGACCGGAAAGTACTGCAATATTCTTCTCTACCTTATAAAACGGTAAAAGGAAGGAATTGGTCACATATTCTCTTTATTTTTAATGAAAATATTTTAGCCTTTTCAGACTCATGCTGTATGAAAGTGCTTCAAATTTTCAGAAGGGATATAAATCAAAATTAAAAGAAAATTTTTAGCAATATAGGTCTAAAATGGGGTAGTCTGAGCTCGACGGTACTTGCGAAAAACAAGAGAAACGCAGTTTTTCGCTTGTATCCGTCAGAAGGACAGACTTTTCATCAGAAAAGTCGTCCTTATCAGACCAACTTCCGAAGGAATTTGCTTTTATAGCAAAGTGAGCAAATGGGTATCAAAACCACTGCTCAGTCCAGGCGAAGCTAGCGGAGCGTGCCCCGGCTCTCAGACCCATATTGCGTACTATTTTGATTTTATATAGCCCTTTAAAGCTTTCGTTTATAACTCATTTTCGCCCTTTAATTGCTCTTAGGGCTGATAATCCGGATAACCTTGATCCGCATCAAAAATCTCTTCTGTGCTTAAAAGGTTCATTTACCTCTGTTGCTAAGCACGTCGGAAGTATCTACCACTTTCCTTATCTGTAGAAAGTTTAATCGTTTTCTATATCGACGCATTCCTGTACCTGCAGGAATCAGCCACTGATAATAACGTTTTCCTTCAAACCGATGAGGTGGTCAATCTACTGATAGCCGCTCTCCAGTAAGAACCTCTTGCGGTCTCCTGAAGGATGTTGCAGACATGAAGGAATCTGGCACAAGAAGCCTTGGTAATTCTGCAACATAGGTTCTTTCCTTCTAGGTACCTTCCTTCTGCAATGAGTCTCTCATTTTCATCTTCGAAGTCTAAACGATCTACCGTGGTTCCTGGATAAAGGGAATCTCCTGCTTCATTGACACGCTCTTTTCTTCATCATCTGTGCACAATCATCTCGATATGTTTATCGTTGATTTCTACACCCTGCAAACGATATACCTCTGCACTTCGGAAATCATGTATTCTGTACAGCCTTAACACCTTAATCTCAGGAAGATCATGAGGGATTGATGGAACCTCTGGTTAATACATCTCCGGCTTCCAGAACCTCGTCCATTCGTAACCTTTAAACGAGATCCGTAAGGAATCAGGTGTCTTGACTGAGCTCTTCGTTGTCGGCCACGATAACCTCTCTCTTCTTCTTGGTGTCACGAATCTCCACAACACTGGGAATCTCCGTAAGAATAGCAAGTCCCTTTTAGGCTTGGCCTCGGGAACAACTCCTCTACACGAAGACCTTGTGTGATATCTCCACCTCGCCACACCTCCGGTATGGAAGGTTCTCATGGTCAGCTGTGTTCCCGGTTCTCCGATGGATCAGTGCAGCGATGGTTCCTACTGCCTCTCCCACCTCAACCGGCTTTCCCGTTGCCAAGTTTGCTCTGTAACACTTTGCACAGATACCGGACTTGGGAACGGCAGGTCAGAACGGTATCGAATACGAATGGACTTTCTGCCCATCTTGTTTAAAGCATCCATAACCTGTGTATGCCTTCGTTACCAGTGTGGTTCGCCTTAATGACCATACTTTCCGGTTTTGATCAATGATATCCTCCAGCATAACGGCCGGTGAATTCTCCTGCAAGGACTCAATCTTTTTCCTGTCCGTCGGAAAGCTCTGTAATCCAAGGAAGGAATGTCTTCTCTCCTCGGAGCAATCCAGAATCACGGATAATCAAATCCTGAGATACGTCTACCAAACGTCTTGTTAGGTATCCGGAGTCCGTGACGAAGAGCGGTATCGGAAAGTCCCTTTACGTGCCCGTGAGCAGAAATAAAGCACCAACACATCCAGACCTCTCACGGAAGTTGGACTTAATGGGAAGTTCGATAGTCTTACCGGTTGTATCCGCCATGAGTCCACGCATTCCGGCAAGCTGTTTAATCCCGGCTTATCGATCCACGGGCCCGGAGTCCGCCATCATGAAGATGTTGTTGTAGTTATCCAGTCCCGTTAGAGGTCATGAGGTTGCCTTCATCGGTGTTTTCCAGGTTTCGATAACTTCCTTTGTAACGCCTTTCTTCAGTAATCAAACCTCTGCGGAAGTTCTGGCAATTTATCCACAGTCTTCGCGCTCTTCCAAGAGACTTTCCTTGGTCTCCGAACGGTCACATCGTGGATGGATACGGTCATTGCGGCCTTGTAGAGAACTTATAACCGATGGACTTAATATCATCCAAGGTTAACGTGGTCTGCATAGCCCCATGCACATCCATTACCTTTTCCAGAATCTGTTTTCAGGTTCTTCTTTCTTTACCAGGAAATTAATTTCCGGAAGGAAACGATTCGGTAAAGAACGGTCAATAAATCCTAAATCCTGCTGGAATAATCTCATTGAGAGAAGTCTTCCGACAGTGGTCTCACGAATACCTTCTTCCTTCCTTCGTTTACCGTCTTCCTGTAAGAATTCCTCTTCACCTTACAACGGATCTTCATGGATGCGGTTACGAGTGTGAGCTTCTCATAAGCAAAATAGCTTCATTGATAGACTTGAAGAGCATTCCCTCCCTTGTCTCCTCTCTCTTTCCTGGGTCAACAATACACCCAGCAATTATATCCTGAGAAGGTACTGCAACCACACCACCGTCAGAAGGCTTCAAGAGGCTGTTGGGAGAAAGCAACATAAACGACACTCCGCCCGTGCCTTGTGTTAAATAGGGAAGGCATCGCCATCTGGTTCCATCGAAGTCCGCATTGAAGGTCAGCACATACCAGCGGGTGAAGCTTAATCGCCTCACCTCTACCAGAATCGGCCGAAGGCCTGAATTCCCAAACGGTGCAGGGTAGAAGCATGGCTTGGCAACTGATGCTCTTTAATAACATCCTCCAAGATGTCCCAAAACCAATGATCCAGTCTTCCACCATCTTCTTTGGCATTTCTTTAATGTTGTGAGACTTATTGCTTCTTTCACCAGCTCCTTCACACAACGAAGCGTGGGCTTAAAAGAGCCTCGATAGCCATCTCCTTAGGGCACACCGCACTGAGAAATCTCTAATTCCGGCCTTACTACGTATTACGGAACGCCGGAGTAGTCCACATGCTTTCCTATAAGAGGTTCTGATCGGAAAACGAATCCTCGCGCACCCTTTTAAGAGCATCGGAAAGCAACGACTCCTGGAGCACGCTTTCCGGGACCCGTCACAGGACGCACTTCTACCGTGGCATCGACAAGGGCACCCACCGCCTCCCTGTGCCATTCTCTTCTTCGTTTCTGCACGATGACTTTCCTGCGCGCGCCCAGCTCCAAGTAGTCTTGCACAGACGGTTGCTCTACTGGCACCCATGTACGATGCAGCCATGTGCCTGGAGGTCGTAAAACGGCGCGTCCAGCTGTGCTCATAGGACGTAAATCGGGAGGAAATTACGGTAGCACGTGGATAGAGAACGATCCACTCCGGCTTATTTCCGGAGGAATGGAAAGCTCACCACTTCCAAACGCTCATATGATACGGGCTCTCTCTCTGTCCGGAGGAGCTTGTCCAGCTCTCCACGAAGAGTCCGATATTCTTCTCCAGCGTCACTGTTGGATGGCTTCCGCTATACCGCTTCAGCACCCATTCCTACTCTGCAGTTGCTGGAAACCGTACTGCCTCTACGGCATCTGCTCTATTCCTTCCTCGGGAGAGTCGCTACAGCTTAGCTAACTGCTCTGTGGGACCAGAACCACGTAGCGAGGCAAAAGTACAGAATCCTTTCCTGCAATTCTGGGACTGATGTCCAAAATCAGTCCCATACGGAGGGAATTCCTCTGAAAGTACCAAATGGGATAGTGGAGCCGCTAAGGCGATATGCCCCATCCGCTCTCTTACGCACAGAAGACTTCTGGTCAGCTTACTACGCCATGCAATCAGCAAACTCACACTTTGTAGCGAATCTTCTTATGCTTTTCCACAGTGACATTCCCAGTCCTTCTCACCGGTCGAAAATTCTTTCAGTGCAGAATCAATCCGTCCTTTCTCTCGGCCTTTCTTCTTTAGGGTTCTATAGTTAATGGTTTCTGGCTTCTTTACTTCCATAGGACCAGTCCAGAATCTTTCCTCCGAAGCCAAACCAATTTTTATGGAACGCAAAATTGTACCGGCTCATTTCCACTTTGGAAAGCTCTGCTATTTTCCTCCCTCTACTCGTTATCACCACCACTGCCGAAGTCGCAGCGTTGAACAGAAAAATCATCCCCGATCCAGCTCTTCAATGGAGTCTGCTCCCTTCTGCGCTTCCTCTTCATTTTCCTCGCATCCACTGTAGCTCATCCATGGAATTCCTGCTTGGTATAGCCAGGTGCTGAAGTTTTCCTGCTATCCTGGCATTTACAGCCTGCATGGATAAGAGTCTGTGCATATCCTGATTTGCATCGTGAATCTTCTGTGATCTACAACTTGCTGATTCTCATCCAGTACTCTCATATCCAGGACACAGTATTTGCATTTTAAAAGTGAACCTGTTGACTTGTAGCACCTGGGGTAGGAATATTCTGTCCCTTGATGATACCTTCATAGGTCTCACACGGCCTGCCATCATCGGACTTCATAGTAAGGACTTCTGAAGGGTATAGAAAACGTGTTTCCAGTGCCCAAACCCATCTCTCCGAAACGCTGTCCACCGAACTGGGCTTTACTTCCAGAGGCCGTTGCAACTACGGAGTACGACCGGCAGAACGGGTATGAATCTATCGTCTACCAGGTGTAAATTTCAAATAGTGCATGAATCTGATGAAGTAGGACTGTCGTGAACTTTTCTCCGGTTCTTCCATCCTGTTGTACTCTTTCTGTCAATGCCGATAGGCACACCCTGCCATTCCTTACGGTAAAATAAGATGCTCTCCCAAGTAGGTGCAAACTCAGGTTCCAACTTTCTTCTTATGCTTCGGAAAAATTTTCCAAGAAAGATTTACATAATCATTTGCCAGCAGAGGGTCTGATGAATACTCACCTCGGTTGCAATTCGTCAAAGATTGGAGTAGATGTGATCAATGCCTGTGAGCCTTGCCGCTAAGGAAAGGTGTAACTCAATACCTGTCCGATATTTATGGGGAGGCACCCAAAGGATTCAATATGATATGTGGACGCGTTTGGCGGTATGGTATATCCTTACAAACGCGAATTCACCCTTGTTTCGTTATCGTCCGCTAATCTTATCTCCACCGATTTTTCTTTCTGGGCGATAGATGAACGGACTGGGAAACTCGGAGCCAACTCGTCAGAATTCTCTTGGTATAAACCATGGTGTTGATAACGGTTCGTGGCAACTGTGAGGTACCTTAAGGAGGTATGTCTCACTTTGCCTCATCACCGAAGATGGCACGAAGCAAAACGCTCCTCGGCGGGTAAGCTCTGTCCTCCCTTCGTTGGCACGACCCACCAGAATATCTCCGGCACGAACCTCCGCACCGATACGGATAATTCTCTTCTCGTCCAGGTTCTTTAAGGCATCATCACCTACACCGGGAACGTCGGAGGTAATCTCTTCCGGTCCTAGCTTTGTATCTCTGGCCTCACTCTATGCTTCTTCTAAATATAGAACGGAGGTAAATATCGCCCAGTACCAAACGTCGAAAAGTAAAACCGTCCTCGTGAAGTTGTAACCTTCCCAGGTCATAAATCCGATTATGTGGGTTCTTTCCTTTATAGCAATCTCGCCGTCCTCTTGTGGAAGCGACCGTCTGTACAACATCCTGCCTCTACCTGGTCATGGGTGTTGGACAAATGGGCTTTTTGGTTATAACAGTTATCGTTAGCCACGCATAAACTTCATCAGCTTATACTGTCGTCAATTCGTCCTTATCTCTCTTCACCAAAGATTCTGCAGAGGCCGCCAGGAGGTAACCTTCCGCTGCTCTATCGCCACTACGCAGGCCCGGAGCTCACACTGCCGCCTTTGCTGGACATACCGCATCCGCCACTGCGGATTCGGTGTATCGCAGCGCACCGGCCTGACGCTGCATGCTGGATCGCATGAGGCACGGTCTCGCGTCATCGTTTTGCAGGAAAGCGAATCATGGAAGTCGCCACCGAGAACACGCCATCTTCGTGAGGCATGTCCATTAACCAATCGCTGGCCTTGGGAAAAGGCAGAAGTCTGATCCGATATCTTACCGGAAACGCCAAGTCATGCTTAAAATGTCCTTTCCTCATCCAGAGGCTCATTCGCCTGAGCAACCACGAACTGGTCTTCCTCGTCCGGCGGCAAAGGCATACCGCCGATCGTTACCACAGGGTTACGCTGGATCGCTGTCCACCACCAGGTAAGGCGCTCTGATGAACCCGTACCAGCTGATTCTGCGTTAAGCAGCCAAGCGGAGTTAATCTCAAACCGATGTTCGGTCCTTCAGGGGTCCTCGATAGGACACTCTTCCGTAGTGTAGTAGTACGTCTCGCACCTCGAAAACCTGCACTGATCTCTGGTATCTGACCGTCGTCCCACTGTGGAAAGTCTTCTGCTTATGGGTAAGCTTCGGAAAGGGTTGCCCTGGTCCATGAACTGAGACAGCTGAGAGGAAAACTGAAGAATTCCTTTTACTGCGCGTTACGGCTTTACATGTTGATTACACTGTGAGGAGTACTCGTCAATATCCTGCGGACATTCTCTTACCACTCTTTCCATACGGGACAATCTGATACTGATACTGGTTTGCCCGTGCGCTCTCCAACGTACACGGATACATGGTCGATTTCCTCAGGTGGTCAATATCGTCCATCGGTACCGATTTCCTTCCATCCAGGTTCAGCAACACAGTTACCATGGAAGCAAAAATATCTTCCTTAGTAATATGCTTTGGAATCAGGGCTGTGATGTCTCCTTACGAATCGCATCTCCTCAGTGCGTCCTCTCCTGTCCTTCCACAGAAGCTAGTGCTTTTTAAGGCAGGATGAATACCAACTCATTGATGCGCATTCCTCTAGGATTGATGGAAGCGGGAATCTGCTCATATCCATGCCTGCATGGAGGAAAGCACCTTCCTCGGTTCTGTGGGTCCGTCAATCCAAAAGCGTAAAGGGAACTGCGGCGTTCTGAATCTGCTCTTGCCAGTCCTCGCTAACGGCTTGCCCCTGGGCCAGCCAGCTGCTCTCGGTCTCGTGTGGCATAAACAGCCCAGCCAAAACACATGACCCTTGATTCTGTTCTTAAAAGTGTACTTCTTGTTGAACTCTGTAATCGTCCCACCTGCTGCCAAACTGCAGCGTTCATGGGTCACATGGAGTTCAGCAGGGATTGGCGGAGTCCAGACGAAAGCGGTTCTCCCGGTCTGAATGTATAACTCTAAGAGACCTTCCTTGTAATTTTCAGAAGGACTTTGTCGATAGAAGCTAAGAGCTGGGTCCTCTCCGAATAAATCAAGGATATCCTTGTTGGAGCCTACGCTATAGCGCACGAATAAAGACAGTTACAGGCACCTTTCTTGGTCTCTGTCTACACGAATCGCAGTTAGATGCGTCGCTGGAGTCTGTCTCATCTAATCCAAAGTGCATTACGTGGGAATTACGGTACTGCTGTAAAGCGTGCCTTACCTACCTTATCGTGGTCTCACCCCATAATAAATTCCCGGAGGAACGCACCAGCTGAGAAACGATAACTCTCCGCACCGTTGATGACGTCAAGGAGCTGCTCTTGTCATTAAACGGAAGGTCTCCCATGAAGATTCTCAGCGTTCATTGATCTTCTCCTTATCCTTATTAAAGAGGCGAACTTTTAACCTTAAGGGGAGCTGTATAGGTTGCATCTCTTTCTCTTACATTCTTCATGCTGAATACTTTGCTCTTCCTTTAGCCAGTTTGAAATTCACAACCTCGAAGCTTAAGATGACTGGCAAAGTCCCTTGAATGGGAGAGATATCATCAAAGGCCTCCCTCAAGCCCTTCATGCAAAACCACTCATAGGAATCCTTTGGATCCTCAATCGAGGTTAGGCACGTCAGGAACTCTGCTCTGAGAGAAAGCCAATTCTGAGATCTCTTTTCTGGCTTTGCACCGGATGCCGCATTTTGCCTTTTTCTCATCGACCGTTCACCCCTCAATACATCCGAGATATATCTCATCTTATTGCTAAGAATCCATTGGATCAAAAACTTGTCCCAACTTGCCTTTTAGTATTATAATCTGCTTAAAACAACTCGGGAAACTCCTTTTAATTTATGGATTAGTTGACGATACGTTCACTTTCTTTGTATTTTTTTCCCTTTTGACGAAATAGGGCAGAGTTATCCTACCGCCAAATACAAACTTCATATTTACCATTGTATTCCTTTCTGTCGGCGAGAAATATACCATATTTTTCTTACGAACAGGTCCGAAAGAGGGCACGTTTGCCACTTCGCTATCAGTAGCGGTATACCAATTTCAAGCTTCGTTTCTCTTTTGCTTTTCAGTAAGTACCGGCGGGCTCAGATTACCCCTTTTCCGGACCTGTTTCCTTGTAGAAAAGCCAATGACTTGCCTCTTTTACGCAAAGCTAATTCTTCTCATAAACCCGGCTTTTTTCTTATTTTCTACTTTTCTTATTTTCCGCGTTTGATATGCCTTATTTCTTTGCCTGTTGCTTCTTCACTTCTGTCTTCCGCCTTCTTTTCTTAAATTGGCAAAAAGTCCTTTTTTCTTTAGCTCCCAGGTACCACACCACCTCTTACAGAGACTTGATGGAGCGATTATAGATTCCGGATACTGCACATATTTTACTTCCTCTAACGGGAAGGATTTACATACAGGGATTTGGCCATAAGAGCCAAAACCTTGGTCCTACTCCTCTTAGCCTTCATAATAGGAAGCTTGAAAAACGAAGGAAGGGAAGTTCCTTTCCACCTGTTCCGGCAGGCAATCCTGCCGCCAGCCGCCTTTACACTCATCTTCTTCTTATCAATAATCAACATGGATTTATAGTATTGGCTTCAATCATAGGTTGCTTGTTTCGCCTGCCTCCTGCAAGCGTCTTCCCACAAAAATACAAAAGCACTACTACCCAAAGAGCAAGATTAAACCACCAACAAAATAGAAATAATACTCTGTGGAGAAAGTTCTGCTACCATGTACACCTATTTCCAGTCTATAAAACCTATCTGCTTTTTTGTGCAAAGAAACTCTTATATTTTACTCTCCGAAAAGGGAAAATTGTAATGAGAGTTCTGTCTCCCTGCCACCTTTCCGTGCCCAAAATTCGAAAAGAGTATAATAAAGCTGGATTTCGGCCTCCCTTCAAGTTCTGCAGACCTGAAAATCTATCTCCTGCATTGTTCCAAATGGCAGAACCCCTACCTGCTCTCAATTTCATCTTCCAGCGAACGCCTCCTTATGACCAGACTTCCTTCCTTCCAGTTCCGACTATTTCAACTGTTTTTCCGAAGGAAAAGCTTCATACTGTGATGCAATTCCTCCTGAAATAATTTAAAAGAAACACTTCTCCTCTTTGTATCAAAAGCACCTCGGAATGTTCCAGCAAAGCTATCCAAATCTCCACTGGCTTTTTTGTCTGGTATGCATAGTCATCTTGACTTTCATTTCAGCCCTCATCTTTTCAAAATCTTCCTTTAGGCGTAACTTTCAACAGGATTGTTCCTCCCTAATTAATTTCTATTTTACTTGAGCTGCTCAGGAAGCAGCATTTTGATTGAGCAGCGAACTTTCTTTGTTTCTCTCTAGTTTTAATATAATAGCACCATGCATAATAGAGCCCTCAGGAGAATGGAAACCAAACATTTTAGAATCAAATTGATTGTGTACTTTAAAAGCAGCGCCAATCTTCCAAAAGTTTAAAGTCCACGAAATAATTATTTATGAAATTCTTAAGGTCTATGAAAAGCACTCTCAAAAGTCTCTCCACCAGCTCTTTCTATTGATACCCTTTAAAAGCACAAGGGATACATGGAAATAGAGGTAAACCGGGCATGGTGTTGATTTCCATTAAAAATCACTTTCACTGATATGCAAAGGAAACCACTGGGAAAGGGAGTAATCCATCTACCAAGAAGACTGCTCTGCTGCCCTCTTTAATCTTATCTTCCACATCTCTGGAGATTTCCGGGTGAAGCTCCTGTCTTGGAATCAGATTGTTATATTTGGCATCATAGTCATAGAACTCGGCTGCCGCCAGATTTCTCCTTGTACAGAGGAGGTTTCCCACCACCCTTCTTTCGAAAAATGCAGTGCCACTCCAGTTCTTCCTATAATACTTTTCCTCTACCAAAAACTCTTCTAT